>ERZ810019.306-NODE-306-length-9835-cov-6.24151_pt1 | contig 9835 bp, 4 predicted proteins | sample MGYA00520494_ERZ810019 | MGnify/ENA primary metagenome ERZ810019 (study PRJEB31588, sample SAMN03398862) | human gut metagenome | study: EMG produced TPA metagenomics assembly of the PRJNA231909 data set (A prospective, longitudinal analysis of the... | reverse complement strand
AATGAAACACCACCTTACTTTTACTATCATATTTTAACATAAAAATAAACAACTAACTTCATTTTGAAGTTAGTTGTCAACAGTCTAAAGCTACCATATTTATGGTAGCTTCTTTGCTAAAAGTTTAAAGTTTTTGTTCCAATTTACTAACATCTGTTATAATTTCTTTAATTTCAACTTCTTCTTTAAAAATCACTTTATTTATTAGCCTATCAATATAATTATTAGTATCAATAAAAAATACATTATTTGCTTCACATGAATCTAATGTAATACCATTATAAAGCATTTTTAATTCGTCTATTGAAGTAACTGATAATATAAACGAATTAAGTATAATGCTATTATCTAAACTATTTTTATTTATAATTTTCTCGTATTCCTTTATCTTTTTATGAAGCATTACTTTTTCACTTTTTAAGCCAACGTTTCTCATACCTTTAGGATCAATAAAGCTTATATATTGCTTATTATTGCTTATATCTATAATCCACATAATAAAATCAGGATAAAAATTACCTTCTTCAAAAAAGCCAACGTTTCCAATAGAATTTCTTAATAAATAAACTTCCTTATTTATTAAAAAACCATTCTTTTCATTTTCTACATATTTTTTTAAATCTTCAACAAATTTACTTTCACCTTTATTTAAAGCAACTGGTGAAACTTTAATATTCTTCACTTTACTAGGTAATGCTACCAACGGATTATATATATGCCTATCAAATCCTATAAATTTAATATTTTAATTACTATATTTATCAAATAAAATAGATTTAATTTTACCAGACATCCTATAATTGTTCAAAGTGTCTTTCAGTTCAGAAATATTCTGAATTACAGTATTTTCACTTATGTCAATTTCAAGATGATAAGTATCATTTTTCACAAAATCTTCATATGATAATTCAACATATTCTAACTTATCTTTTTCCCAATCCGCTTTTCTCTTTCTATAAAACTTGTCCAAATATTTTTTTAATAATAATATTGCTATATCTTCATATTTAGTTTTATTTTGAAAGTTAAAATCAAACTCAACTTTAGGAATAAGTATTTCATACCAGCTTGAATCTAAAAGTAAACTGATTAATTTATTTTTATAAATATTTATATTATATAAACATTTTTCTTTCTTATAATTTGTTAATTCAAAATATACCCTATCAATATCAATGATAAATATAATCTCCTCTGTAAACCATGCAGATTGCTTTATTAAATTACCTATTCCTGTTTCTTTTTTGCTTTGTACTTGCTCAATATTTTTGTATAAATCAATAACAATTTTATTTTTTTTAAAATAATCCGTTACTTCATCATTAAGTATTTCTTTTTCAGCATCCTTTTTATAATGCAAATTATCTTTAACTTTTATTACTTTTAATTTTTTTAGTTCACTACCTTCAATAGTTTGTAAAATCGGTAAATCCAAATCTACTTTTTCATCATTTAATGGTACATCTTCTCTTAAAAGCATTTCTCTAAAAGCCTGCATATAATCAGCATTAATACCAAATATATTGAGTGTTTCTAAAATTGAAATATACTGGGGGATAGCTGTACCTATACTAATTGGCCCTAGAGCAGCAGTTCTCTTTAAACTCAAATTAAAACCTTGAAGTCTAACTCCTCTTCCAAATAGTTGGATTATCTGACTTCCTTCATTTTTTCCCATATTCATTAATCCAATAGTTGATACCCTCCAAGAATCCCAACCTTCAGTAAACTTTTTAGATCCAATTAAAATTTTCACACTCGAATCTCTATCTTTAATATTATTAAACAGCGATGCTTGAAAGTCATTAGATACTGTTTTTAAGTTATTAACTTCACATAATTTAATAAGCTCATTAGTATCACCTACATTAATCACTCCAAATGAACTATTTTCTCCCACACTTAAGGCAATTTCTCCATTACACGATTTAAGATTTTCTATTCTTAAAGAACCTCCAATTGAATTATAATTAAATATTTCTTTAAACATATCTTTATAAATTTCTTCCGCAGAACTGTTTAAATACAATTGATTTACATATGGCAATTTGTTTAAGAATAAATCTTTATCTTTAGAATATAAACCAGAATTTCCTTTCAATACATTCTCTATAACATTAATAGATTCATTATTATTATTTTCAATAAAACGATTGATAAATAATAATATGTCTACAACATCTGACACTTTATTATTTTTTACAGTTCTAACAGCAGTAACTTTAGATCCTACAAAAATCATCAGTGGTTCATGAATATTAAACTCTTTAAATTGCCCGGTTCTATATAACTTTAATTGTTGATAAAAATTTAATAAGGCACCTACTAAATATTTAAATTTATTATTATCACTCTCTTCTTTTGATGCCATATTTAATATTCTATAATCTTTTCCATATCCATCTCTATAAAAATACTTATATGAATAATCAAATAAAATATTTTTCGAATATTCTTCTAATTCATTATTTTTTCCTTTTGAAGAAATAGCTTGTTCAAAAGTAGCTGAATATTCAATACAAAATCCATCTTGGCTAATAGTATTTCTAATTTCATTCCACGACAAATCGCTGCTTCCATTCGAACTCAATCCTATATGCCCTTCATCTATTAAAACAAAATTATTTGTTTCAAACGCTTCTAATGCTACTGTCTTGTCGCCTTTTGTTCTCCTAATTTTATGCAAATCAATTATACTTACTTCTTTTGTATCCATATTAAATAAGTTTATCTCATCTGAAAATAATTCAGCCTTTATACTTGATTTCTTTAATTCTTCAAGATGCTGCTTAGATAATCCCTCATTAGGTGTTAATATTATAATTTTATTTAAATATCGCTCCTTATGGTAGTGATAAATATAGTAACGATATTGCAATATATTTATATGAAGAATTAAAGTTTTACCACTCCCTGTCGCATTCCATAATGCTATTTTTTTAAAATCATTCAAAGCAAATTCTTGTAATTCAATATTATTTTCTGAATTAAATTTATTTAAATATACATTAAGCTCATCTTTTAAACCTATAGGATCTCTAAAATACCAATCTAAATATATTTCTACAAATAAAATACTTAAATACTGAAAATACTTCCATTTTATTTTTATATCCCTTTTTTGATTAATAATACTTGTATGCTTTTTTATGTTTTCATCATAAATTAATAACAACTCCTTAGGAATTGTAGAAACATTCCTATTTAATATTTCTAATATAAAGTTACTACATCCTTTGTCTTGGTTATATCCTTCTAAACGCTCATCTTTCAAATATTCAAAATCTTTGCCAAAATCTTTTGCATTAAATAGACTTAGAAAAAATTTATTTAAAACTAACTGCTCACTTAATTTTTTTGATTTCTTCTTTACAGCCATAATAATCTCCTTACTCAACATCTTCAAACATTAGTGTTTTAAACTCATCTTCTATAAGCTTAATTTTATAATTATCCCTCCCATCAATTTCGATAGTATTATCCCCATTAATATAAATATAATCATATTCATTTGTATCAATACTCTTTTTTTCAATATATTTATTAAGGACATCATTATTTGTTTTTAAATCATCGCTAATATTTCTCCAAACAATAAGTACCTTACTACCATCATTAAGTTTTCCTTCGATTCGTTTAAAAACATATGTACCTTCAAAATACCTATCTATGTTTTTGCCATCATAAACATAAGCTTCTCTTTTAGAAATTGCTTCAACATTTAATCCAATTAAATAATTAAATGTCTCAATAATATCTATATTTCTATATTGTGTTTCTCCATTTCTTTCAATTTTTAATTTATAGTCAAACGGATTCATTAACATATCTACATTTAAAAAAGCACTACTATTTTTTGTTTCAAAATCAAGCATATATGAAAGTAAATACTCTTCTTTTACATTTTCATCAACATTGTTTAAAAATTCCAATTGTTTTTTATCAATAAATTCAATATTATTTAATGAATCTTCATATTGTTCCAATTCTATATATTTAAACATGTGAGATATCCCTTCTTTATCTATTGGATATCCATTTTTCCATTCCCTTGAATAAACAACTTTTTCAATTCTTGGTTTTGTAACAGTATTAAAATAATTTCCCATTTCAACTAGAATATATTTTCTATTTCCTAAGTCCTTTCTATTCATTTCAATAATAGCATGTCCAGTTGTTGCTGAGCCAGCAAAGAAATCAATTACCAATGAATCATTGTCTGCCCCTATAGTCAAGTTATCAATTACTGTATATAAACTTTTAGGGTAATCAAAAATATTATCTTGTATTATATTTTTTAATATATTGGTTCCTTTACTAGAAGCATCGTATTTTTCTCCTATCCAAAATGATTTTGGAGTATAATATCTGTCTTCCATATTTTTCTCATAAATATTAATAGTATTTTTCTGAGTAATTTTTGCAAATATCACTTCATTCTCTATTCCACTTTTACAACTATCATATCCCCATCTCCATCTCAAATAATTTCCTAGTTCATCTTTAGGTAATATAAACTCTGCACCATTATTTGTGTATTTAATCTTCAACTTATTTAAATATTTATCATCAAACTCACCTAATTCTTTATTATAAATTTTTAAATGTTCTTCTTTTGATATAAGTTCAAGTTTTTTAGATTCTTTATAATATATAAACGGGAAAAACATATATGGACGATCTTCTCTAAATTTTTCACTTCCAGTTCTTTTAAGTGGCAATTCTCTATATGCCTCTCCGCCTTTAACTAGTGAGTATTTTCTATTCAATTCAGCATCAGTTAATTCGAAATAATTTGTTTTTGCATTTTTTCTATCCTTGGCATATATAATGCTATAGTCATGTGACTGAGCAATAAATTCCTGGTCTCTACCCTTAGGATTTGTCAAAATTGCCACATTAGAGATAAAATTATTGATTCCAAATATATTTTCTAATAACATATTTAGATATCTAAACTCATAATCATCTATCGCAACTTGTATTATTCCATCTTCTTTTAATAGATTTTTAACTAATTGTAATCTATCATTCATTAATGTAATCCAACTTGAGTGTTCATATCCATTTTTATATGCTATTTTACTCGCATCTGTATTATATGGTGGATCAATATAGCAACATTTTATACTATCTTTATACTTACTTTTCAACAAATTCAATGCATGAAAATTATCACTATGAATTAACAAACCATTTAATTCTTTATCTAAATTATCAAATTCTGATAAAATATTATCTATAAATTCTTGTTTAAAAAATTTCGTATCCACCAATAAATACTGATTTTCTTTCAAATAATCTACATCAATAATGTCCTCAATCTTATATAACTTTTTCCATTCAATAATTTGTTCTTTATTGCTTGCTATCTCTGTATAATATTTTTCAGGTATTTTATCTAATGTTATACAATAATTAGTTGAAACAACAAATTTCTTTTTAAGCCATAATCTCTTTTGGAAATTTTCTATTTGATTTAAAAATTCAATTATTTTCTCGGATATACTTTTTATAATTTTAACTTCTTCTAGTTGCTCTTCAAGATTCTTTCCATTTGAATTTTCAATATTATCCAAGTTCAATATTTCATTTTTTATATAAAAATCTAATTCATTTTTCAAAAATTTATCCAAATTTTTGTGTATAAAATAATCAAATGAATTTTTAGCTGTATAAGACGCTAATTCCTTTTCTAATAAAGTTCTATTTTTATTTTTATCGGTAGGTCGAATTTGCTGCAATTGTATTAAATAATCCCTATAATCAGAAGATTTATTTAGCTCTACTAATATTTTTTTTATTGTTTCTTCATTGATTTTATCTTGTCTGTTTTTTGGTAATGATTTAAACTCAAATTTAATTATTAATTCATCACCTTTAATAGAAACAACATCTTCTTGTTCACTTAAAACAAAATATTTATTTCCTTCTAACGTTTTATTATTATTTATTTCAGTATCAGCTTCAACTAATTTAAAATGTATTTTTTTGTCTCCAGCTTTAAAAGAATAATCCTTAAAATTTTCAGAAGATTTAATATAGTATTGATCACTATTTGCCCAATATAATTTAACTTCTTCACCCTGATAAGGTATTGCATATGCTCCATCTTTATATCTTCTCTTTGATATAAAATCCCCTTCTTCATAATATCTGCTGAAAAAGTTTATTAAATGTGAATATATTTTCTCTTCTACAACTTCTTTATCCCCATTAAATTGTTCTAATTCTTTGGATACCTGGTTTACTAAATCTTTTTCTAAAAATTCATTAATAGCATCCCTTTTATAATTAATTATTTTATAAATTCCAAAATCTAAATCTGATTTGTCTACTTCAAATATCTCCTTCAATAAATTAATAAACTTCTGTGCTTTATTATTCATATTTTCCTCCTATACTACTTCCCATCCTATAATAAATAAAGTTTCTATATTCGACTTTGATTCCATATCTTTTCTTAATTTATCTGTTAGTATTTTCCTTTTTTCTTTTATTTTATCCTCCATATCATCAATATAATTTCTAAGATGCCTTCTCTTTTTTATTAATTGTGATATTTCTTCATCTAAACTCAACATTTCTTGTTCAGATATTGCTGCTAGCTTTTCTCGTTCTTTCCTTCTTATCTGAGCTTTAATATGCGTTAATTCATCTTCAATAGAATATAACATATCATCTTCCCATTTCATGAGTCTTTCTTGTTCTTGTTTAAAATACTCTTGATTAATTCTAGATATTTCATTTAATTTTGATTGTATATGTATTTGAGAATCTCTTTGCAATATATTTTTATAGTTTTGTGGTATATTCCGATTTTCAACAGATGCCATACAGTAAAACATTTTTTCACACTGTTCTTCTGTAAGTATTTCACCATCTTCTGCTATTCCATTGAATATTAAATGATCTTCTTCCGCAAAACTTTTTACATGTAATTTTTTAAGTATCAAATAACCTTTTTTACCTTTTATTTCGTTTATTATTGATATTTTATTTTTATTATTTGTAATATTAAATTTTAAAAATGCTTCATCTGTTTTACTTATTAATGCTCTCTGCATAACAAATTCACCTATTGGTTCATTCATTGCCAATATTTTGAATTTATCTTTTTCCTCTATAGTATTTTCATTGATATTTTTACTTATTAATTTATATTTACCAATACCCGCTCCTTTCATCAACTGTGTTTTTAAATCAATAATATAATTATTATCATCAATAACAGAGTAATTTCTTAATATATATTTAGATATATTCCAGAACATATTTTCATATTTATTAAGATATTGTTTAGTTTTAGATAAATTTGTTTTTAATTTTTCTCTAACATCTAAGTCGAAGTTTTCAAATAATTCTTGCTCTACTTGTGTCATTTTACTATTAATAGAATCTTCCATACTTTTTTGTAATATATCAAATGCATTATCAATCTCCTTAGGTGACCTACATTTCTGATAAATATTTAATATTCGTTTTTCAAAATCCAAACCCGATTCAATATTTCCTAAAACTTTATCTGATGAGCCAAACACACCTTCAAATAAATTTAATTTGTCTTTTAATAATTCATATACCCTCATATCAGCATGATTTCTTCTATTTACAAAATTAATTACAACGACATCATTTTTTTGTCCATATCTATGACATCTTCCTATTCTTTGTTCTATTCTTTGAGGATTCCATGGTAAATCATAGTTAATTACAAATGAACAGAATTGCATGTTAACACCTTCAGCAGCAGCCTCTGTCGCTATCATAATTTCACATTCATCTCTAAAATACTCTATCAAAGCTTGTCTTATATTTGCAGTTTTTGAACCATTAATTTTATTTTTATTTACATCTTTGCTCATCCATGTAGAATAAATTTCTTTAGCTTGTTGTGATGAATTTGAACCATTAAATAATACTAATTTATCTTTATAGCCATTTTCAGTTAAAAACTCTGCAATATATTTTTGTGTTCGTTTATTTTCAGTAAAAATCAAAACTTTTCTATTACCACCAAGTTGTTTAGTTTTCTCAAAACCTATATCTAATGCTTTTAATAATGATTTAGATTTTGAATCAACTTCTATAGATTTTGCTTGAGCTATAAATTTTTCTAACGATGCAATTTCTTCATTTAAAAGCTTTAAGTCAATTTCTTTTTTATTTTTTTCTTCACACTCTTCTTCATGCTCTTCATCGATATTCATATCATCAATATCTTGTTCTAATTGAAAATATAAATCTTCATCTACAAAATTCTGTATATCCACATTTTTTTCATAATTTATATGATTTAATTTCAATTCTTCTAATCTATTCTTCATTGTAATAAGAGTCTGCAATATAGCTTGTGTTGAAGATGCTAATAATTTTCTTATTATTAACGTTGTTAATGCTCTCTGACTTTTTGGAATAGCATAGCTTTCTTCCCTAGTCAAAAATTCAGAAATCTCATTATACAACTTCATTTCCGGATCTGTAGCACTAAATTCAATTGTTATTGGATATCTTTTAGTATATTTTATATATTCTAAAACATCTTTTCTTAAATTTCTCTTTATACATAATTTTAATCAATCTCGCAATTCATCTATATTATTATCCCTTATATAAATATCCTTAAAAACATTTAATTCTCCAAAAAAATCACTATCTATTAATGATACCAGTCCATATAACTCTAATAAACTATTTTGCAAAGGAGTTGCAGTTAATAATAGTTTTTTTGAATTTGGAAAAGCCCATTTTATATTATTTCCAATTTTATTATTAGGTTTATAACAATTTCTTAGTTTATGAGCTTCATCAATAACAACTAAATCCCATTCTAATAATCTCAAAATATCTTTTTTATTACTTGCAAAATTATAAGATAATATTATCGCTTTATTTTTTTGTATAAATGGATTTTCATTACCATCTTTATATTCAATATTAAATGACTTTGACTCCATTATTATACTATGTATATTGAACTTTTCTTCAAGTTCATTACTCCATTGATGCCTTAAAGAGGATGGACATATAATTATTATTTTTCTTTTATTTTCAGCCCAATATTGAGAAATAACTAATCCTGCTTCTATTGTTTTTCCTAAACCAACTTCATCTGCTAATATCACACCTTTTGATAAAGGAGATTTAAAAGCAAATAATGCAGCTTCTACCTGATGAGGATTTAAATCAACCTTTGCATTAAATAAAGCATTTGATATTTTTTCATCGCTATTATACTCTTTTATTCTTGATAATTCATGTGCAAAATACTTTGCATGATATTCTGTTACATCCATTGCTTCCATCCTTTCATATATCCTTTCATATATATAATTATAACTAATATTTAAAATATTTTCCTTAAAAATAAAAAAGTATTAAAAACAATATTCATACTACTTTTTTCTGTTAATAAATATATCTAATTCCTGTTGTAATATATTGTTATTTATATTATAAATTACAATATTAAGCGCAACACTAATTATAGGTAGCCATAAATCATAAGTTGTTTTTTCTCTTGTATATCTTTATATGTCTTACTCAAATACTTCTTGATTTCACTCATATACTTAGCCCCTCTTTTTTTTATATTTATATTAATCTTTTTACTTTTTCTATTTTTCTAACTTTTTATCATTTTCTTCAAAATATAATTTTTTTCATTTTCATAAAAACTATACTTTTTATAGAACTTCTTTGTTTTCCATTTATCCATATTTTTTTATTAATTCTTTAATTATTTAATTTTTCAATATATTTTTATATTAATAAAAAAATATATAATTAAAGTATTGTATAATAACAATATACTAAATTTAAATTTTTAATTAGA
>ERZ810019.298-NODE-298-length-10014-cov-19.7979_pt1 | contig 10014 bp, 12 predicted proteins | sample MGYA00520494_ERZ810019 | MGnify/ENA primary metagenome ERZ810019 (study PRJEB31588, sample SAMN03398862) | human gut metagenome | study: EMG produced TPA metagenomics assembly of the PRJNA231909 data set (A prospective, longitudinal analysis of the... | reverse complement strand
CTCCTGTAAAATACAGAAATCAGCTTTTAGCAGTTTAACCCTCTTTTTTAAGTTGTCCTTGACAAAGGGTCCACTTTAAATTAATAAATCACTTTTTTGCAATACTAAGAGATAAAAAGCCGTTTGAAATGTGTCTACCAGAAACATATAAGAAGATGTACTTACATAGTAATTTACAAGAAGTGATCTAACATATAATTTTCAATATTTTCTTGTCCATTATTCGTAAAATAATAATGGTTTATTAAGTATACCCTTTTTAAAAAAACTAATAAAAAATTTTTTATATTTTTTTGTATAACTGGTCTATACATTAAAAAAAGTAAACTTATGAGCATCGACCTAGCAATAATGAATGCTGAACTTTTGAAACAGAAAAATTCCAGAACAAAAAAACAAAAGATACTGATGAGATTATATCAATTATAAAAATATTTCGTCACAGACTAATATTTTAAGATTAAATGTAGCTATAAAAGCTACAAAAGAAATAAGAAAACTTTCAGGGATATCAGATGAATCAATCGATAGAATTGGACATACAGTAAAGGATATATATGTAGGAATTAAAAAAATAGAAACGGGATTACAGACATTAATACAGTCTCCCAGAATCAGTCAGCATCACTTCAGGAAATTGAAATATAACTTGACCAGCTAAAAAAATTATGAATTCATTAGATACAGTTTTTCAAAGTAAATAATTCAAATAAATTAAAGTCACTTTATACTCATAATTCTAACATTCATATATTCCCTTTATAGTTAATGTTTTGTTGCTTTAACTATAAAGGGCTATTTTATTCAGGACAGAAAAATCAAAAAATATGACTTAACTGAATATAGCAACCATATCTTAGATAACAGTTTTTATTATTTATCTAAAATTCCAACATCAAACTTAGTAAAGTCTTCTATTCTATAGTCGATTTTATCTTCTACTCTTTTAAACTTTTCTTTATTTCCAATAGCAACAATACTTCCTGCTCCAGCATCACATGCACATTGTATTCCAGAAGAACTGTCTTCAAATATGAGTGATGACTCTATACTACTTCCTATAATTTTTGCCGCATCTATAAACATATTCCTTTTATCTTTATAATTTCCATTATCATAAATTACTTTATCTTTATCAAACCACTTTTCTAATTGAAAAATCTCAAAAAAGAAATCAATATTTTTCTTTATGGAAGCACTTGCAATGGTAAAAGGGATTCCTTTTTCTTTTAAATATTCAAAAAGTTCTACAGCTCCCTTAGTCAATTTTACTTCTGCTCCATCGCTCCTGCATGCTTCCCTATATAACTTTTCTTTTCTTTCCGAATAATAAAGTAGCTCTTGTTCAGTAAGCATAGGATTTATCGTATTATGAATAATCTTCTTATTATTGTTTCCTGACATATTATTCATAATTTCATGTGTAAATACTATATCTGATATTTCTTCATATATTTTTTCCCATGCCCTAAAATGATACTTGTCATCCAGAAACAATGTTCCATTAAAATCAAAAATCACGTTATCCATAATTTTATTCCTCCTATATGTAAAAAATTCGCTTATATTATTACATAAGCGAATTTTTTACCTTATTTTATATATTATTTCTATACGAATATTCCAAAAAATCCACCAATAAGTCCTACAACTAATAATAAGAAGATACATTTAACTGGTGTCCAGCCTTTTTTCTTAAGAAGCCAGTATAATAATAATGTAATTGCTAATGGGATCATCTTAGGTAAAACACCATCTAAAATATCCTGAATAACAATGGGAGATTCACCATTCGCAATTGTAGTTGCAATTGTAGTTGCACCATAGTTTGATGTTAAAGCACCTACTACGAATACACCTAGTAAACTTGCTGCATGTGTAAATTCCTTTGCATGAGCTGTTAAAATATCAATTGCTTTATTTCCCATATCATATGACCAGTACATCAAGAAGAATCTTAATGCAAACTGAACGCCATTAAAGATGATAAGGAATAATATTGGTCCAAATACTGAACCGTTAATTGCCATATTTGAAGTAATACCTGCTGTAATTGGTACTAATGTAAACCAAAATAATGCATCCCCAATTCCTCCAAGAGGACCCATAGCTGCAACACGGACAGCACGAATTGTTGGAATTTCTGCCTTCTGTTGCTCTAATGATAATACAATACCCATTACTAATGTAACTAAAAACGGATGTGTATTAAAGAAATCAAGATTATGACCCATAGAAGTTGCTAAGTCTTCTTTATCTTTATGAACCTTTTTAAGACCTGGAAGCATTGCATATAACCATCCTGCAGCCTGCATTCTTTCATAGTTAAAAGAAGCCTGCAAAAATAATGAACGCCAAACCATTTTATTTAATGTTTTTCTGTCAACCTTTTGAGCCGGTGCACTGTCATTATAATATATTTTATCAGATACCATCTTCTTCACCTCCATCATCAGATGCTACTACTAATGATTTAATTTTTACATTTGTCTGGAAATCGTAAATTGCAATTGCAATTCCTACAAATGATACTAATAATAAACATGAACCACTTAATCCTTCAACTTTACCAATAACTGTAGAAAGTGCAAAACCTGTTAAATAAATTCCCCACATATCATTTGCAAGCATAATACGTAGTAAAATTGCAAAACCAACAAAACGCATCATTCCGCCGGCTGCGCCAAGTCCTGCCATAATCCAAGCATACTTTTGTGATAATGCACTTAATTGTGATCCAACAGCGCTTCCACCTACTAGACCTAAAATACATACAAGTGCAAAGAAAGCACCTAATAAAGCCATAGCTCCATAATTAATTCTGCATATTCCCTTGTCATTTGCCTCACTTGCATATTTATCAGCCTTTGTCATAACTGGTGCCATAATTGTAAATATTATTGTGATACAATACTGACCTAATAATGAGAATGGAACTGCTAATCCAACAGCTGCTTCTGGTTTAAGATGGGATGAAATAGCAAACACTGTTGCCATAATTCCACCGATTACTGCATTTGGAGGCTGTGCTCCACCGACTGGCATATTACCAATTGTCATTAATTGATATGTACCACCAACGATTAATCCCGTTTTCAAATCTCCTAAAATCGCACCGACTACAGCACCTGTAACGATTGGTTGATATAGAGATTCTGTAAAAGAGAACTGATCAATACCAGCTATGAAGCCAACAATACCAACCAGTATAATCTGAATAATGCTTATACTACCCATACTTTATTACCTTCCTTTACTGAAATAATTTGTTTAAATCTTCTGCATGCTCAGTTGGAACTCTTCGAATTTCTAACTCAACTCCAAGCTCTTTCAGTTTTTTAAAAGCTGCTACATCGTTTTCATCAACGGCAACAGATCCTACAACCTGTCGTTTTCCATCTGACATGTGCATATTACCAATGTTTACTTTTTTAATTGGTACTCCACCTTCTACCAGTTTTAATACATCCTGTGGATTTTCACAGATTATGAAAATCAACTGACGATCAGCAGCTTTATGAATAGTACTGATTGTTTTTTCAATTGTCCAATATCTTGTAGATGCAGATGCTGGAGCAGCCATATCCATAAGTCCCTGTCTCATTTTGTTTCCTGCTACCTCATCATTAGCTACTAACAATAAGTTTGCACCAATTGTTGTACACCACTGTGTAGCTACTTGTCCATGAATTAAACGGTTGTCTATTCTTGTTAATACAATATTAGGCATTTTAAAGCCCTCCTTTCTTTCCTTATGACATAATAATAATCAATTTTGTTTATTATTTCTTTGCCTTTTTTAAAATAAAATGTGTAATTTTGTATGTTTTTTAATTTTTTGATCTTCCACGTATATTTTTTACTAATAATTTTATTAACATTAACATGTTTAATAAATTATTAAACTATCATATGAAAAATTTAACACTATAACCATCTTTCCATATTTCATGACTATTAATTGTATTCTCCCATTTTCTGTCCTTTAATTCTCCAGTATAATATTCTTCATCACATCTACCATACCATGGTTCTATACAGACAAAAGGCACATTCTTTCCCTTAGGAGCCCATAAACCTAGAACCGGGCAGTTTACATTAACTGAAATATATGGATTTCCATCAGGGTCAATAATAGTTACCTCTGATACCTGATAATCTTCCAAAACAAGTGCATCCTGATCAAATAATCTATCATCTATTTTCAATTTGTGTTCTGTTAAAGGATATTCTATTATTCTGTTGCTAGCTAGACCTAATGTAGTAATCTGGGTACTTTTTATACAGTCTTTTGTGTCGAACTGTATGAAGTACCTCTTTTTTTCATCTTCTTTAACCTTCGGAAGATAGAAAGCTGGATGACCTCCAATTGAAAATTGCATTTCTACATCTGACAGATTTTCAATATTCCACATGACAATAAGATTATTATTTTCTAATCGGTAACCTGCTTTCAATAAAAACTCATAAGGATAAACAGAAAATGTTTTTTCATCAGATTTAAGTTCAAACCAGATTTCATTTTCTTTTTGTTCTATAAGTGAAAACTCCATATCTCTTGCAAATCCATGTGGTATCATGTGAAACTCTTTTTTATTAATCCTGTATTTTCCGTTATAAACTCTTCCTATAAACGGAAATAATATAGGAGAATGTCTGCCCCAATATCGTTTATCTCCATTCCACAAATATTCTTTATTATTTTTTACATTTTTAATTTTCTTCATCTCTGCACCCAAAGTATCAATTTCTACGTACAGATAATTATTTGATATTCTGTATATTGATTACATATACCCTCCTAATGAATAATCTGGAAATACTTATGTTTTTATTTCAAACTTAAATTATTCTGCTAATTTTTTTTGAATCAATCCTTTTGCATAAATGCCTGCATAGTACAATGACAATATCGCTAATATTACATAAAATATAAGCATGGCTTTGCTTGCTCCAACCTGATATGCATTAACTACAATCAGAACTGCAAACATGATGTATAAAGTAATTTTCAATAAAATTTTTTCTTTACTATCTGATTTAACAATGGCATCTAACAACGTATGACGGTTCTGTATCAAATCAGAAGTAAATTCAACCTGTTCCAGTTTAGGAAGAATCAATAGGTTAAACCACAATTCAAAAACAATGAACAATAGTGCCCCCACTCCAATGAGCCCTTGTACCGATAAAATATAGCTTGAGAGCAATACAAGCATTAATATGATAATCATGATACGGTTATGATACAGATAATACCTAGATTGATCTTTTGACTCAATAACATAATACTTTTTTTTCAATATACTATGATAAATAGTCCTTCCATATTTATCTATGTATATATTCCTCCCATTTATATTCCTGTCAATCTGTTTATTTGTATCCATTCTTGCCTTCTTATTTTTCCCCATACAACATCTCCACTCCTTTGCAGTATGTCTGAACAACATTATATTCATTATCAAGTACAACAAGATCTCCATCATAGCCGACACCTATTGTTCCTTTTCTGTCGTCCACATGAATGCATCTTGCAGGATTTATTGTACATGAATTTATAGCTGCTGATATAGGAACTCCAGCATCTTCAATTAAAATTTTGAGTCCTTTATTAATATTTAAAGTTGAACCAGCAAGTCCACCTGTACTAGTTAAATGTGCACTTCCATCAGGATAAATTTCAATCTCATTTCCACCGAAAATGAATTTTGATCCGATCTTTGATCCCTTTGCCATTAATGCATCACTTATCATGATTGCATGATAGGATCCCTTGCATGCAAAATAATTATTCAATGCTGCTAATGTTGAATGATTTCCATCACATATGATTTCACCATACATATTATGAATACGATATGCAGCACCAACAAGTCCATTTTCTCTATGTTTAAAAGGTGTCATTCCATTATAAACATGTGTCATACTTCTTGCCCCGTATGCATAGGCTTTTACTGCCTGCTCATAAGTTGCAGCAGAATGTCCAATACTTACAGTAACTCCATTTTCCACACAATATCTTGTAAGTGCAAAATCTTCATCTGTCTCTGTTGCTATTGTAATATAACGAATCAATCCATGGGCTACATTCTGATAATGTTTAAACTGTTCTACTGTTGGTTTTGTAATATACTCATCAGGCTGAGCTCCCTTATACACATGATCAAGATATGGGCCTTCAAAATGGATACCTAAAACTTCAGCACCTGTATATCCATTCTCTACTACATTTGCAACATTACTCACTGCATTTGTTAAAACCTCAAAACTTTGAGTAATAGTAGTAGGAAGCAGTGCTGTTACACCTTCCTTTGGAATATTATTTAGCCAGTAACGTAATCCTTCTTCGTCCGCATCATTTGTATCAAATCCATATGCTCCATGACAGTGTATATCTATAAAGCCTGGGAGTATTCTTAAACTTCCGTAGTCTTTAGTAACTTCTTTTTCCCCGTAATCGTATATATTTACAATTTTACCATTCTGTATTTCAATCTGAGCTTCTATAAACTGATCTGCAATCCATACTTTTTTACTTTGAATAATCATACTTTTTCCCTCACATTCCCTCACATAATTTTTATATATTATATTATACTTTGTCTATATAGATAATTATTTATCCTTTTTAATAATTTTTTTAAAGATTTTTATTGCGTTTTGTCTTTTTTAATTGAATAATTATGACTTTTAACTATCCTATTGTCATATCTTTTAAAAAATTCAATAATGTATTTATTCAAAAAACATTAAATAAATTTAGAAGGAGATTTGTTATATGAAAATATTTTCTTTTACAGAGGATGATATGAAAAATACTTCCTCAAAATACACATTAAATGAAATTTATCAACAACCAGCTACATGGAAAAAAACATGCGAGCAGGTAAAAACTATTAAAAATGAATTAAAAACATTTATTGATCAGGTTATTACACAGCCAGACTTTGATATTATTCTTACAGGAGCCGGAACAAGTGAATTTGTAGGAAATACATTATATTCTTATTTAGCAAAGTCCCTTAACTATAAGGTAAAATCATATGGAACTACCGATCTTGTTGCAACCCCTGAAAATTACTTATCAGCAACAAAACCTACCCTTTTGGTAAGTTTCGGACGTTCTGGTAACTCTCCAGAATCTATTGGTGCAATCGATGTTGCAGAGTCAGTGTGCTCCAATTTATATCATTTATTTGTTACATGTAATAAAGATGGTTCTCTTTCTAAAAGAGCTTCAGATGAGAAAAACTGTTTTGCCATAAATCTTACTTCTGAAACACATGATCAGTCATTTGCAATGACTTCAAGTTTTTCAAATATGTATCTTGCTACATTACTTGCTTTCAATACTGATAAAATCGATGAATTCATTTCAGTTATGGATAAAATAATTGATGCTGGACAAGATTTCATTGATAACCAATACACTTCAGTTAAAAACATTATTGATACCTTCAATTTTGAACGTATCGTATATCTTGGAAGCAACGCATTAAAAGGTTTATCTCAAGAATCAGCTTTAAAAATGCTTGAGCTTACAGCAGGTTCTATTGTTACCATGTTTGATACTCCTTTAGGATTTCGTCATGGTCCAAAATCTATTATTGATGATACTACTCTCATTGTTATATACATTTCAGATAATGAATATTCAAGACAATATGAAGTGGATTTATTAAAAGAAGTATCAAAGCAGCGTAAAGACAATAAAATTGCTGTTGTCATGAATGGATATGATTCAGAAATAGCAGCACTTGCCGACTATACTATCTGCTTGAATATTGGAGAAAAACTTGACAATATATTCTTAGGTTTTGATTATATTCTGTTTGCACAGACACTTGCAGTACTAAAATCATTATCTATGGGACTTACTCCTGATAATCCTTGTCCAACAGGTGAAGTTAACCGTGTTGTCAAAGGAGTAACTCTTTATACATATAAGAAAGGAAAATAATAAAATGTTAGGATTAATACTTACTGGACATGGTCATTTTGCTACAGGTCTTAATTCCTCAATGAAATTAATTGCTGGTGAAAAAGAAGATATGGGGATTGTTGATTTTGAAGAAAATGATTCTATAGAAATTTTAAAAGGTAAATTAGAAAAAGCTATAGATTCTTTGAAAGAATGCGATGGTATTCTTATCCTTTGTGATCTTACAGGCGGTTCTCCTTTTAAAGCAGCTGTTGAACTTTCGCTAGAATCTGGAAAAAATATTAAAGTTATAGGTGGAACAAACCTACTAATGCTTATAGAAACTTCAATGGCATTGACTTATGAAAACAATCTTGATTCTTTAGTTTCATTAGCTGTTGAAACAGGTAAAAACGCTGTAAATGAATATAAACTAATCGAACATAATGATAACAACGAAGGAAGCGAAGGTATTTAACATGAATTGGGAAGTTATAACATGGACATTCATTACAATTGGTTTTTTAATCTGCATAACGGGTATCATAATTACTCTTATTTCTTTTCGAAATATAAGCAAAAGAAAAAATGATCTTACAAATGTCCATACAAAACTGGACGTTGGGTCAAAAATTTTATTCTGTAATGGAATTTTTGGTACTGTAAAAAAAATAAATGAGGAGAAAATTGATGTAGAAATTGCCAAAGGAACTGTGATTACAATTTCCCGTTATTCAATCAACAATATCTTTCCATCTTAGTTAGTATAACAAAAAAACGCTAAATAGTACAATTCAGCGTTTTTTTGTTATATAATTTTATAGTGAAATTATTATAGCTATGTTGCTGAAAGTAGAAAATACATATGTTTAAAAAAACCTCTTCACTAAGCTTTCAAAATTTCGGAAGTACTTATGATTCAAATATAAAAAATCTGATTTACCTCTGATTTGTACCTAAAAATGTCGTTCAGATAAAGTTATCTATAGTTTATACTCCTTTAACACTTATACATATATCGAAATTCTTGAAGGAATGGCGCTGATTGTAGTTTCAGATAATGATAATAATTTTTTTCTATTTGCTGTACATCATCACCTAAAAATCAATCCTAATGTACATTTTAATCTACTTCCATTAACAGACAAAATTTCTTTTAATATGTATTTGAAGCCAGATTATTTGCTTAACATCATAAAACTTGACAAGCCATATATTTATAAGCCAATTACCCTGAAAATTAATGTAACAGAAATATTGGGATCTTTTTATGTTATCAAAAGCCCAAATTATAAATTTAATTGAGAAACGCATAATTTTTATGAACTCACCTATGTCGATAATGATGTTTTAGACGGCAGGGTTTCTGATGTTGACTAATTCCCAAAAAAATAAAAATCTCATAATATACAGTCTAAATCACTTTCACATGCAGTCTGTGTCAAATGAAAATTCCCATGTTGATATTCCTTATACAAATTCTTTGTTTGTTTGTAATCTTCAGAAAATTATTGTATTATTATTACAGTATAAATATTCTTACAATAAAAATAATAAGATTAACATTGGTTATTCTTATCACTTTCAGGATCAGCTGCTACAAAAAATTGTTGATTATATTTACAGTAGCGCTTATGAACCAATAACAATTTATGAAATCTGTAAAAAATTTTGTGTATCTCGGTCTTCTTTGCAATTGTTATTCAAGAATAACCTTAATATTTCACCAAAAAACTTTATGATTCAGTACAAAATGAAAAAGAGCAAAGAACTTATTCTAGAAAATAAATATACAATCAGTGAGATTTTGGTGTGCATCCCGTCAAATAGACAATTGAAAAAATATAAAACTTTTGTGTTGTTCAATATAAACTAGGCAACATTTTTATGCTACCAATAGCTGTTTCTTGTGAAATTCCATTGGTGTTAAAACACCTAAACCACGCTGTGGCCGTTTATTCGAGTCTGCGAATAAATCTCTGTAAATTACAAAATCCAACAGCTTTCTATGATAAAATTAATATATCATAGGAGGCTGTTTTTTATGGGTAAAAGAAGAGAAAGATTAAATGAAGGGAAAAAGAATATCA
>ERZ810019.294-NODE-294-length-10054-cov-5.67107_pt1 | contig 10054 bp, 7 predicted proteins | sample MGYA00520494_ERZ810019 | MGnify/ENA primary metagenome ERZ810019 (study PRJEB31588, sample SAMN03398862) | human gut metagenome | study: EMG produced TPA metagenomics assembly of the PRJNA231909 data set (A prospective, longitudinal analysis of the... | reverse complement strand
GGAGTTCAGACGTGTGCTCTTCCGATCTTGGTACATATAAAATTAAATAATAAATAGTCATGTTAACTAATAAATATGAAATAGATTATATCATAAAATACTAGTTAAAACAGCATTCATTAAAATATATAAGTCTATAACTTTTATATTTTAAGTTATAGACTTATAATACTTAATTAAATAGTGATAAAATATCCTCCTCAGATAACGTATTAATATTATCTGCACTTAAATCATCACCTAAAATTTTAGAAATAAGTTCTCTCTTAGTATCTTGAAGATCAACTATTTTTTCCTCTATTGTTCCTTTAGCAATAAGCTTAATAACTTCTACAACATTTTCCTGTCCAATTCTATGTGCTCTGTCTGTTGCTTGATCCTCTACAGCTGGATTCCACCAAGGATCAAAATGTATTACAATGTCTGCACTTGTTAAATTTAACCCTGTCCCACCAGCTTTTAATGAAATTAGAAAAACACTATTTTCTCCATTATTAAATTCTTCAACCATCTTCATTCTATCAATTGATGGTATAGATCCATCTAAATATGAATATCTAAAATTATTTTTTTCTAATGTTTTACCTATATTTTTAAGCACAGAAGTAAACTGAGAAAATACTAGTACTTTATGATTTTCACATACACTTTGCTCAAGTAGTTCCATAAGTGAATCTATTTTCCCACTATCCCCATTATACTCCTCCATTACCACAGACGGATCTAAGCATAACTGACGAAGTTTTGTTATATAAGATAAAATTTCGATTTTACTCCTAGTAAATTCTAAGTCTTCTACCTTTTTAGCAATTATATCTTTTACGTATTTTGAATAAGCTTCATATACTTTTGTCTGCTCATCACTAAGTGGAACATATAATCTTTTTTCAATCTTATCAGGTAATTCTTTAATTACATTTTTCTTATACCTTCTAAGTATAAACGGCTTAATAAGTCTATTTAATTCTTGAATAATTTCTGGACCTTCTTCAAGTCTTCTAAAATATCTATAAGTAAAACGCTTTTCATCATAAAGATAATTTGGCATTATAAAATCGAAAATTGACCAAAGCTCCATAAGGGAATTCTCTATTGGAGTACCAGTTAATGCAAATCTTCTTTTAGCATTAATAGTCTTCACAGCCTTTGCATTTTGAGATGATGAATTTTTTATATTCTGTGCTTCATCTAAGATACAATAATCAAATTCCATAGTATAAATATCTATATCACGTCTTAAAAGATTATATGTAGTTATAATAACATCGTATTCTTTATACTCTTTAAGGAGTTTTTCTCTCTCTTCTTTGCTGCCGTTTGCTATTGCAATTTTCATATTAGGTGCAAATTTTTTGAATTCATTATTCCAGTTATATATAAGAGATGTAGGTGCAATAATTAAACTTTTGCTTCCTTTGTTTGATAATAACAATGTTATGGTCTGAAGTGTTTTACCAAGGCCCATTTCATCACCAAGTATTCCACCAAAACCTAAATAATCTAGTGTTTTAAACCAATTATAACCACTTATTTGATATTCTCTTAAGCTTGCATTTAAATCATTTGGAACTTCAAATATTTTGCCTTCAATATTTGTAAGCTTCTTCTTAAGCTCCTTAATTTCTTTACGCCCCTTTATATAGCGCATTTTTTTATCTTCTAAATAGTCTTCTAAATATACAGCTTTATTTAAAGGTATTTCTATTACATTTTTATTTAATATTTCTTCTTCTATTAAATTATCAATAAGAGTTAATGCTTCTTTAATGTTCATTTCTTCTAAATCTAAAAATTCTCCATTTTCAAGCTTATAATACTTAACATTATCTCTAAAACTTCTTAAAATCTTAGTTATTTCTTCCTCTCCCAAATCCCCAAGATTAAATTCAAATTCAAAGTAGTCATATTTTCCTTTTCTAACTTCACCTTTAAATTGTGACTTAGTTAATTTCTTTAACCCCTTAAACCTTTCTGAATAATATACTTCTCCATAACTTTGAAGCTTTTCTATATCATACTTAAAAAATCTAAAGCCTTCCCCATCATCACCTATAAAGTAAAATTTATTATCTACTTCTTGGAAATGTAGTCTTCTTATAAGACCAAATACTTCACTTTCAGATGCAGTATCCCTATATATTACCTTATCTTTATATTCTTCAAAGTAATTAAATTCGTGGCCAGCGTATGAAACTTTAAATATTAAAGATATTTCCTTATCTTTATCAAAATAAAAGTTAAACTTAGGCTTTGATATTACAACCTTATTTTTTATACTTTTTGATAATATTAAACCATCAGTCACTTTTTGAATGGATGGTATTAAATCCGTTAATATTTTAGTTTCCTTATCTTTAGGAAAACTAATTTTTGAAGTTGCACCAAAAATCTTTAAGTAGGGCTCAAGCCTTTCACATTGTTCTAATGATGGTATATAGATTGAAGTTCCATATAAAAATACATCTTCATCTTTTGTTAAAGCTTCAGGCATTCCATTATTAGCTTCCAAAGTTACACTATCTTTTTTAGTATCTAAACTCAAAGGAATAGGTATATCTTCTTCTAATATCTCACTTTCAAGTACTCTATAAAAAAATCCATCCCCTAAATAAACTCTATTTTTTTTAATTATTCTTAAAAACTCTTTTACCATATAATCTGGAATTGTTATTATTTTTCCATCTATAAGTTTATCTTGTGACCTTCTAAAACTTCTATCATTTTCAGCAATAGATCGGATATTATTCATAAATTTAAACAATCTTTTATCTTCTAATGATAATCTTTGCCTTCTTAAATCAAACTCAAAATCTTTTCCATATTTTATAGGAACATTATTGTAACTACAAAGTAAAAATTGATTAATGTCCCTAATTATATACATCTTACTACTTTTCTTTCTAATCCCAACTTTAAATTCTGCTTGTAGTTTTGATGACCAATTATTTTTATTTATTATAATATCAAATTTAAGTAAATCCTTCTCTTTATCATCTATTAAAAGAGATAATAAACTTAAGCTGCTATCCCTAGATGTACTATTTTCTGATTTATTTTCTAAAGATTGAGAAAGTTTTTTTCTTAGCTCAGAATCATTATCTATACTTTTTAAGAAAGAGTAAAAGGTTGCTGTAATATGTTTACAGCAATAATTATCTTTCCTAAATTCATTTTTTTCAAAATCTGCACAACTACAGTGAGTTCCAATAAGTTCTCTCGTTATATTATCAATTTCTAAATTGCATGAATACTCACTATAAAGGCTTTCAGAAACAACATATGATTTTATATTAATAGAATCGTCTTCTACATTTATATTTATATCTTTAATAAGATCATTTTTTAAAACTCTTTCTCCTTTAGTTTTCATAAGATTTGTAATGTGCTTATTAAATTCTTCAAGTAAAATCTGTTTTATCAAAATATCACCCTTTTATTCAACTGACTTCATTCTAGTTATAAGTTTGCTATCAATATATTGTGATTTAGAAAAGCCTTTTCTAAAATATCTTATCTGCTTATATTTAATGCCTTTCATTTCTATATCTAGAACGTCAATTCTATCACCACTAAAAATCATAGGCTCCATCTTACCTTTTAAAAAAATATGTAATTCCATTATGATACTCCCTTTTGTATATATAATAAATCTTTTCTTTAATATAACATCACATTCAACCATTTAATAAAAGTTTTGCTGATATTAAATCTGATATTAAATAATATTTATTATATAAGTATACTAATTAATTTATTTTGAATAATTCTTTATAGCTTCAGCTATTTCATTTAAATATTCCCATCTCTCATACTTAAATTCAAGCTTTCCTTCAAGTTCTTCTTTTTCTTTCATAAGCTCATTAAGCTTTCCATAGTTTGAAGCGTTTTTGCTCATCTCATTTTCAATTTTTTCAAGATTCTCTTCAAGTTCAGCTATCTCGTCATCAATTACTTCATATTCTTTTTGTTCTTTAAAAGTAAATTTAGGTTTAGTTTCTTTTGTCTTTTCTTTTACATTTTTTGTTTTATCATCTTTTTCTTCTTTTATGATTGCATTGTTATTTTCAACATCTGATTTTTCTATTTCTTTATATATAAGAAAATCACTATAATTGCCGTGATATTCTTTAATAAGTCCATTCCCTTCATAAGAAAAAATCTTATTACATATTCTATCTAAAAAATATCTATCATGTGATACAACAACTACTATTCCCATAAATTTATCTAAAAAATCTTCTAAAATCTGTAATGTTTCTATATCTAAATCATTTGTAGGTTCATCTAAAATTAAAAAGTTTGGTGATTCCATTAATACTCTAAGAAGGTGCAATCTTCTTCTTTCACCACCTGATAATTTTTCAATTGGTGTATACTGCATAGTACCATCAAATAAAAATCTCTCACACATTGTTGAAGCGGTAATCTTAGTTCCATCTTCTACTGGAATATATTCTCCACCTTCTTTGACATAGTCGATTACTCTCATTTTAGGATCCATATTTTCGTTGTCTTGGGCAAAGCATGCAATCTTAACTGTATCTCCAATATGAATAGTTCCGTTATCCTGCTTAAGCTTTCCACGAAGAATATTAACTAAAGTTGTTTTACCTACACCATTTTCACCAACAATTCCTATTCTGTCATCTCTTAAAAATATGTAACTAAAATCTTTAATTATAACTTTATCATCGAATGATTTAGATATATTAGAAAGTTCAACTATCTTTTTACCAAGTCTTGTTCCTACAAAAGACATTTCTACATCGTCTTGTCTTTTTATACTCTCAGTATTTACAAGTTCATCAAATCTTTGAAGTCTTGCTTTTTGCTTTGTTGTTCTTGCTTTAGCACCACGTCTAACCCATTTAAGTTCATTTCTTATTAAAGCATTTCTTTTTTCTTCCTGTAAATTTTCTATTTCTATTCTTTCCATCTTTTTCTCTAGAAAATCTGTATAATTTCCAGGATATGAATAAAGATTACCACGATCAAGTTCAATGATTCTATTTGTTACTCTATCTAAAAAATACCTATCATGTGTAATCATAAGAAGGGCACCTTTTCTTCCATTTAAATATTCTTCAAGCCATTCAATAGAATCTGCATCCAAATGGTTTGTAGGCTCATCTAAAATTAAAAGATCACATGGAGTTATTAATGCACATGCAAGTGCAATTCTCTTTTTTTGTCCACCTGATAAATTACCTACTCTCTCATTGTAATTTTTTACTCCAAGCTTAGTTAAAATAGTCTTAGCACTACTTTCTAAATCCCAAAGATTTAAACTGTCTATTTGCTCTTGCAGTTTTAGTAATTTATCATTTAAATTATCAAAGTCATCTCCATTAGAATTTTCTATTCTTTCAATAGTTTCCTCATATTCTCTAAGTGTTATCATTTCTTTTGTTTCACCTTTAAATACCTGTTCAAGAACAGTTGCATCTTGGTCAAAAGGTGGATTTTGATCTAAATATTCAATTCTCATATTTTTGCCCTTTGATATACTTCCATCAAAGAATTCATCTTTTCCACCTATTATTTTTAAAAATGTAGATTTACCTGCTCCATTTATACCGATTAATCCAATCTTATCTCCATCATTTATCCCAAGAGATACATCTTTTAATAATACTTTTTCACTATAATTCTTACTTATATTTTCTAATGTTATTATGTTCATTTATTCATGCTCCTTTAAGAATCCTATATAAGCTTTATTGTATCATAATTTAATATATCTTGCATAAAAATTGAGTTTAGTCTTTTTAAAAGTAATATTAAAAAACTGTTTAAAATCCAATAAAATTCATTTATAAATGATTACCTTAATCGCTGAAAGCCCTATTTTTGAGTTTAGAACTTTTGTTGTATTTTGCTTTTTGTATAGTTTAGTTTACATAATATTTATTATTTCTACTAATTTTCTTAAATATAACGATTTTCTTACATTCTTTATTCTTTAAATTTCTCAAAATAAGGTAGCTCTTACTACGTTTATTTAATTAAGAATTTAGTAACTAAAAATTAAAGCTTCCTCTCTATTTAATTATAATAATCTTAACATCTTTGTGGCTTTTTTCATTATTACTTCTTCACTCTTTATTATCTTTTCGATGTTTAACTTTTTATATCTTTATATTCAATAAAAAAGCTGTATCAAAATTATTATTAAAATTCTGATACAACTTATCCAATTAATATACTATTTATTTAACCAGCATCATCTTTTCTTCTACATCATTGTATTCTTTATTTTTATCATAAACTATCTTAAAATGCTCATATGCTTTATTCTTGTCATTTAAATTCAAATATGCAATTCCTAGAAGATAATCAAATTCTAATAGATCTCCTTTTAACTCATCTGAAGTATCTTTTTCTCTTTTTAAAAGTTTTATAGCTTGTTTATAATCCTTATTAAAACAATACGCTTTTCCAAGTAATATGTTTTTTACATGTTTCATAGGATCGTTGTCATCATATCTAACTAAATTTAAATATTTAATTGCTTCTTTATATTTATTAAGCATATAATAACAGCTTCCAACTAAATAATTATATTTACTTCCTTCTGTGGTTAATACTTTGCTGTCTTCTAAGTTTTTTACAGTATTTATATAATCCTTTTCTTTATAATATATAGATGATAACAAAATATATGCTTGTCTGTTTTCTAAATTTAATTTTATAGCATTATTTAGTTCTTCTTTAGCTTTATTCATCTCATTTTTTCCAATACTATCTAATGCCATATTAAAATAAGTAGCTGAAGTATTTTTAGGACTTTTTTTATATAAAAGAAATATAGCTACTGATACTAACATTAAAAAAATTCCGCCCTCTAAATTCTTAATAGATAATATAATTCCTGAAATAAACATACAAATTACCCAGCTTCCAGCTAGCTCTTGATAATTACTGCATTCTGTTAAGTCTACATCTCTTTTTAAGACATTATTTTTAAAATTCACATTAAATCCCCCTTACCATTAACTATATTAACTATTTTTATATTCTTTCTTTAATAAAGAATAGTATTTACAATCTATAAATTTGTTATTGTTATCTTTTATAACACTCCTTAAATTACCTTCATATAAAAATCCACATTTTTTTAAAACTCTCATTGAAGGTATATTATTTATAGCACATTTAGAAGTAATTCTATTGATTTCCATTTGATTAAATACAAAATCTAAAACTAATGTTAAGCTTTCAGTCATAATGCCTTTGTTCCAAAATTTGTCGCTTAAACAGTATCCAACTTCTAGGCTTTCGTTTATATTGTCAATATTGGTCAAATTTATGCTTCCTATAACTGTACTACTATTTCTTTCTTCTATGCACCAATTATAGTAATCTATATTTTTATAATTTTGAATCCAATTTCTTATAATAAATTTTGTTGTTTCAATATTAGTATGAGGCTTCCATGTTAAATTTTTAGTTACTATAGTGTTAGATGCCCAATTTTTATACATGCCATAAGCATCACTTAATTGAAATTGCCTTAATATAAGCCTATCACTTTCGAGTCTTACGGTACCCTTATGATTTATCATTTTCTCTCCAACCTTAATTATAAAATCAATGAAATTATAACATGATAAATAATTTTATACCAATGATTTCATATAATATAAAAATTTTATATTATAACCTATGAACTTTTTAAATCATTTACATAATTTTTTTTTATAAGTTTATAATAAAAGTGTAGAAAATATATGAAAAATATTATGTAATTTAGACATAATTATTTATTTTATGGTTTTCATATCCACAAATTTAGAGTATAATAATCTCTAGGGATAAATTATTATATATATTATGTCCCTAGAAAATTCAATTTCTATACTATTTAGAAAAAATTTATTTAATTATGGAGGTTACATTTATGTTAGTATCAGCTAAAGAAATGTTAAACAAAGCAAGAGATGGAAAATATGCTGTTGGACAATTCAACATCAATAATTTAGAATGGACAAAAGCTATTTTATTAACAGCTCAAGAAAATAATTCACCAGTAATTTTAGGAGTATCTGAAGGTGCTGGAAAATATATGTGTGGTTACAAAACTATAGTTGGAATGGTTAACGGAATGATGGAAGAATTAAACATCACAGTTCCAGTTGCTCTTCACTTAGACCACGGTAGCTATGAAGGATGCTTCAAAGCTATGGATGCTGGATTCTCATCAATAATGTTTGATGGATCTCATTATCCAATCGATGAAAATGTAGAAAAAACTAAAGAATTAGTTAAAATAACTTCAGAAAAAGGATTATCTTTAGAAGCTGAAGTTGGATCTATCGGTGGAGAAGAAGACGGAGTTATTGGTAGAGGTGAAGTTGCAGATCCTCAAGAATGTAAGCAAATTGCTGATTTAGGAGTAACAATGCTTGCTGCAGGTATCGGTAATATTCATGGAAAATATCCATCAAACTGGCAAGGTCTTGCTTTCGATGCTTTAGAAGAAATCAATAAAGCTTGCGGAAATATGCCATTAGTATTACACGGTGGTACTGGAATTCCTGAAGATATGATAAAGAAAGCTATATCACTTGGAGTATCAAAGATCAACGTTAATACTGAATGTCAATTATACTTCCAAGAAGCTACAAGAAAATACATTGAAGCTGGAAAAGACTTAGAAGGAAAAGGATTCGACCCAAGAAAGCTTTTAGCTCCAGGTTACGAAGCAATAAAGACTATAGTTAAAGAAAAGATGGAATTATTCGGTTCAATAAACAAAGCTAACTAATTCTACTCATAAAAAAAGAGCTACAATCTGTAGCTCTTTTTATGCATTCTATTAAACATATCCTAAAATAAATAATTTACTTACTAAGATTAAGTGAAATAACACCATTTATTTTAAACGCTCTACTCCTCACTTACGATAATAAATTCGCTTATATAAACTTCATCTTTTTGAGAAATCTTATCTATTACCCATTTATTATCTTTTTTTATAAATTTCCAAAACTCAATAAAACTGCTACTTTTAAAATTCCCCTCAATAACTTCATTTTTTTCTTCATTTATAATATAGTCAATCATTGATCCCTTTATATAAAACCATACTATATCTTTAGAATTATCTTTATAATGTTCTATTGATACTGGTTTAAAATCTAAAAGTTTTATATTACTTAATACATTTCTCTCATTTCTTACTTTCATCCATTCAAGTTTGTTACTATGAAGATTATATATAGAATCACTCATATATTCTTTAGATATTTCTACATCTCTATTGGTCCATGCTTCCTGCATTTTAAAATAAGTTTCTTTTACTCTATCATTAAGTATATCCTTTGAATAATTATTATCAATCTTTCTAAGATATATTATTAATTTATTAGCTTCCATGCTTTTCCTTGCAACTTTTACTTTACATACAATTTTTTCTCTTTGCCATATAACCCCGGCAAAAATAATAAACATCACATTACCCAATGGATTTGACTTCCCAGTACTTCTATCTGAATGATTGGTACTGCTACTGTGGCTACCGCCACCTCCTCCGCCACCACCACCGCCAGATCCTCCTCCACCTGATCTTGCAAATGATAGGGTATAGCTTTGAAATATAATCATAATTATCATTGAAAATATAATAAAATATTTACTGAATCTTTTCATAAATATTCTCCTTGATTTCTATTAGACTCATATATAGGACAACTTTTATTTTATTATATCTAATATGAAAAATACAGTCTATAAATTTAGTATTTTTATATTATGTATATCATAGAAAAAGCATCAACAATTACTAACTTTAAATTGTTGATGCTTAATTTATATTATTAGGTTAAATAAGAAAATGCGTTAATTAATATTTGAAATACTAAATTTATATTCTAAATCTTTGCTAGAATCTATTAGATATTCATCTAAAACAGGTGCGCCCCAGCTATCATCTCCACCTACTCCCATTTGTTTTCCTATAATATTTACATTTGTATAGTTTACTTTTGGAAGCTCTTCTATATGAAGTGCATTTTCAAGTTCCATATAATTATAATTAGATCGGAAGAGCACA
>ERZ810019.292-NODE-292-length-10069-cov-5.95576_pt1 | contig 10069 bp, 7 predicted proteins | sample MGYA00520494_ERZ810019 | MGnify/ENA primary metagenome ERZ810019 (study PRJEB31588, sample SAMN03398862) | human gut metagenome | study: EMG produced TPA metagenomics assembly of the PRJNA231909 data set (A prospective, longitudinal analysis of the... | reverse complement strand
TCTCTATATGCTCCATATCCAGTTCCATGAGGATCATTTACTACCTTTTTTAGACCTTTCATAACTTCATTTGTAACATCACTTGAAAATGCATTTGGAATCCATATATCTGCTTTTGCATCTTGCTTATAAAGCAAATAAGGCTTTATCACATTTCCTTCATTATTAAATGATGTATACAAACTAGCGAGATGTAATGGATTTATGAGTACTTGTCCTTGCCCATATCCACTATCTGCCAACTGTATCTCTGTTTCAATTTTATCTGTATTAGAATATTGTGACTTTTCCATAGTAATTTCAAATGGTAATTGTTCATTAAAGCCTAACTTATCTAAAGATTTCTTTAAATCTTCTGCACCGATTTTTAATGCTGCCTTTGCAAAATAAATATTATCTGAATAAATAAGTGCATTTTCTAAGTTTACTGGAGAATATTCATGAAGAGTAGTCACATAATAATTCCCCCACGATTTATCTTTCTGCCAGCTTAGTCCTTCATCTCCATAATCCTCATTAGGATTAATTGCTCCTGTACTTAGACCAATTTCAGCAATAATTGATTTAAAAGAGGAACCTGGAGCCCATTTTTGCCTGAAGCGATTATATAAAGGTTTATTTTCATCTTCATTTAATGAATTCCACTTCTCTTCTGACATTCCCATAATAAAATCATTATTATCATATGATGGAGTACTAACTAGTGCGAGCACTTCTCCTGTATATGGATTCATTGCTACTGAAGAGCTTTTATCATCTTTAAATTGTTCATATAAATCAAGTTGAAGAGATGAATCTATTGTAAGCTTAATATCTTTTCCATCTTCTTTTGCAATGCTTGCTAATACTTTCTTTTCATTTCCAAATTCATTTACAATACTTACTTTAATTCCATCCTGTCCCTTCAAATCTTTTTCATAAAGCCCTTCCATTCCACTTTTCCCAATTACACTATCTGAACTATATCCTTCCCCTTCATGCTGCTCTAGATCTTCCGCTGTTACACTTTGAACATATCCTACAAGATGTGCTGCAGCTTCTTTTAATGGGTATTCTCTTCTATCAACATCCGAAATCATTACTCCTGGTATAGAAAGGAGTTTGTCCTCTGTTTCATCTTGTGTTTCCACATTAGTTTCTCCATTTATTAAACTCGATTCACTAACTTTAGGAATAGTCTTAATTGGAACAAAGGAATTACCTTTCACCCATCCTGCACTTAATTTTTTATCTATTGTTTCTCTTTCTATCCCTAGTAGTTCAGCTATTTTGTTAAGTGAATCACTCTTGTCTGAAAGTTTTTCAGGAACAATACCAACAGAGGAAGCTGCTCCTTTTCCTGCAAGTAACTGTCCATTTCTATCCAATATTTGTCCGCGCTGAGCTTTATCTCTAGATACTTTAACCTTATCATTTTCTCCTAGGTCAGGAAATATAAGATTATCACTCCACATGAGGCCATATCCTTTATCTTGTTTTAAAAATAAAGCTTTATTATCAAAACTTACTTTTCCAGCAACAGTATCAAATGATGTAGAATATGAAACTGTTATTGTGTTATCTTTATTATTAACTGTATCCTTTACATTTACTTTAATATTGTGAGCTTCAATGCCTTCATAAATTTTAGAATTTCTGGCTATGTAATCTTCTTTGCTAATCTTAGTTGTACTTTCCTTGCTTAACACTCCATACATATCTTCATATTTTTTCTGTTCAATATTATTCATATATTGCACTAATAATTCTTCAGGTTTCGCATATTTAGGCAATTTGAAAAATATCATAAATGCAAACACTGCTGATAAGCCAGCAGCTACTATTCCTAATATTAGCATCAACCGAAACAATGGTTTTCCATCATTTCTTCTACTTCTTCTCATACACTACCTCACTTTCATTTTAGTTAAATAAAAAAATATCGACATCTTTCGGGAGGTGACTGTCACCATATAACTAATTGAATATTTCTAGAAATCCGTAACCATCAAAGTCACTGAAAAATTTGATTTTTACTCTAATATCTCTTTAACTTTATCTTCTGAAATTCCACATTGATCTGAAATATTGTTTATATTAATTTTCCTTTGAAATTTTATACTCTATGTCTACTTCTGAGCATCTCCCATCTTTAAATTTATTACAAATATGTGAATTTGCATGTTGATATAATTTAAGATTATATCATCTTCTTTTAATGTAATAAATACCATTAATCAAAATTAATAAAACATCCTCAAATTCTTCACATATATGACTTTTATTACAATTTTATTTATTTAATAAAATTTTTCCCCAAAAAAACTCACCAATGTCTATTTATATTTCTTTACTTAAATTTACATAAATAAAAAAAGCCTTAGAAAATTCTAAGACTTTTATCAATTAAATTTGTTGGTATATGAAATTTATCCCACTTTAAATTATTTCTAAACTAGATTTTCAAATGATTAACTAATTCAATAAGTTCATTTGCTCTTTGCTTAGTTGTATTTATTTCTTCATACAATGTTTCTGAATTACTATTAATATGTTCAACATCGCCAACAATATTCATTACATCCTCTGTGGTTGCATTTGCAGCACTTGTAATATCATCTATTGCCTTTGTCATAACATTAGTTGAATCATAAAGTTTTTGTGTAGATATATTAAATTCTTCAAAGATACTTACCATTTCATTTGATTCTTTAGTATATTGTTGCCCAGTAGCCAAGAACATTTCATAGTTTTTAACAACTTCAAAGTCTAAAAAGTTTAAAATACGTTCTGAATCTGAAACTAATTTTTCAACTGATTCTAAAGCTATGTCTACAACTTCTTGCATCTTGTAAGTTACATTTTTTGATTCTTCAGCCAAATCAGAAACTTCTTTCGCAACAACTGCAAATCCTTTTCCATGCTCACCAGCTCTAGCTGCTTCAATTGATGCGTTTAATGCAAGTAAGTTAGTTTGGTCACAAATATCTCCAATCATACCTATAGATTTTTTTATATATTCAATATTTTTAGAATTATTTATTGAATCTTTAAGATTGCTATGCATTTCAGTATAGACCTTGTCCAAATTATCTTTAGATATTATTATTTTATTATTGGCTTCTTCTATTCTATTATTGTTTTCCTTACTTGCATTCATACCATTTATTGATCTATCTTTTATCATTCCCATTGTTTCAGTTACAGTACTAGTTGTAGCATTTATCTCTTCTGTATATGATGTAGTCTCTTCCATGACGCTTAAAACTTCCTGGGAATCATTAGTTATATTGTTTACTTTTTCTTTTAAAATTTCTATACTTTCAAAACATAGTTTAGCTGAGCCATCAATTAACTTACTATCTTCAATAACTCTACTTACTAAATTCCTTACCGAATTTCTCATATTTTCTATTTCTCTTGAAATAAAACCTATTTCATCTTCTTGATTTATAATAGATTCATCTACTCTAACACTAAAGTCTCCTTTAGATATAGATAATAAAGTTTTTACAACTTTATTTATTGGTTCACTTATGTATCTTTTTAAGAATATAAAAATCAAGAATGCTGTTAGTATTGAAAATATCAGAATAATTCCTTCGATTATTAATAATGTATTTTTAATATCTTTATATGAATTCTCTGCTGAAATATCACAAGATACTATCCCCAAAACATCACCTGATTTATCCTTTATTGGAACATTACACGATATAAGCATTCCCCATTCCTCATCTTTATATGGCTTTGTAAATGTTTCCATTCCTTTATTAAGAGATTCAAGTGCTTCTTCTGTATCGTAGTAATTTCCTTCAGAATTTACCGTTTCACCAATCTCATATGGATCACCATCTCCTTTAATACTTAATGTATCCACTCCATAAACTGTCGTTTTTCCATCTTTATCATAGCTTTCAGTATAAAGATATTTAAAATTATTATCTAACTTTATTTCTGTAAAATCTTTTTGAAGTGATTTATAATATGCATCTTCCATATCTTTATTTTCCATAAAGTTTTCAAATTTATCTGTATCTATCATATTTACAATTGACCTTAGAGATTTTAATGCTTCTTCCGCTGTCTGATTAATCGTATGATTATATATGTATATCCCCCCAGATATTGATGTCATAACAATTAATAAAGAAAATACCGTGAAAATTACTATTAATCCTCTTTTTTTAATATTCATTTTTTCAGTTTCACTCCAAATCTTAGTAAATTAAATTTTTATATATAATTATCCAATTTATTATAAGTTAATCTATACTTTATTGTCAATATAAGCTATAATATGAATAAAAATGAATAATTTAATGATTTATTTTTTATAATCAAAAAGAACCTGCTTTTACACAAGTTCCAATTTGAAAAATATTTTATTACTATCATAACTCAGTATATTTTTTGCTATTTCCCTTTGACTTCTCAACTGGATATTTCTTTTCATTCTTATCCATTTTGCTATTTATAATTTCATCTATATCAACACCAATACAATCTGCCATATGTACACAATAAACTAAAACATCTGCAAGCTCTTCACAAACATGCTCTTTGTTATAATTTTCTTCATCCCATAAAAATTCTTCTAAAAGTTCACCTGCTTCTATTGATATTGCTTTTGATAAATTAGCTGGTGTATGGAACTGACTCTAGTCTCTGTCATTTCTGAACTTTCTTATTCTTTCTATTGTTTTTTGCATTTTGTTAAACCTCTATCTCTCATGTCTATTTATTTTATTATATCATTTATTGAATTTTATGATTATATAAATATCAGTATTAGTCCTTATAAATTCAAATTAAATATTGAAAAAATATTTCATAAAACCTAAAAAATGAGATATAGTTGACTTTCTATTGCTTCCATGTTCAAAATCTCCCTTCATAACTAAATCACAATCCCATCACAGTGATCAACTTCATGCTGAATAATTTGTGCAATCCAGCCAGAATATTTTTGTCTTTGCTTTTTAAATCCAGCATCCAAAAACTCCACTTCAATATCTTTATATCGCGTAGTCTTTCTCACTCCTAATAATGAAAGACATCCTTCTTCTGTTTCATATGGTCCGGATTTTTTCACAATCACTGGATTAATCATTGGAATATTAGCAAATCCCATGCTTACTACAATTATACGTTTTTTTACACCAATCATATTAGCAGCCATTCCAACACAACCATCTTCGTTTGCTTTCAGTGTATCCAGTAAATCTTGAATTACATGCTTGTCTGCTTCCGTTGCCTGTTCAGATTTTTGATTGAGGAAAAACACATCCCTCATTATTGGTCTAATCATCCACCTCAATTCCTTTCATTTAACTTATGTTTCTTTTATTATATCATTTATCTGATATTATCTGATAGAAATTTAACTTTGCATATAATATATATAAAAAGAAGCTTTAGAAATTCTAAGACTTTTATCACAAAAAATCGCTATATTTACAAATTATAAAAATAACTTTTGTATATTTAAAGACATTTTTCGGGTGGTGACTGTCACCATTTATACTCTTCCAAGAGATTAACCGTATTATTAACTTCTTGTTATAAAAGCATCGTATGCCTTGATTTTTTTACCAAAATATATTAGAATTCTTACAATAATATAAGGGTAAAGGATGAAATTAAATGCAAAAAAAAGTAACTATGCGCGATATAGCAAAAAAGGTGGAGTGTCGCCTGCAAGTGTTTCTATGATACTTAATAAAAAAGTATTTCTAGATTTTCTGACGATACAATATCTCTGATTTATAAAACTTGTGAAGAATTGGGATATAAAACTAAGCATAAAATAACAATAATATAGAAAACAGCAATCTCATTTACATTATCTGCCCTTCTGTTATCAATCCATACTTTGCTACAATTATACAAAGTATTGAAAATAGTGCATATTATAATGGATATGAAACTGCTATTTTAACTACATATTGGGATGAAAATCGTGAACATTACATAATTGATAGACTCTCATCAAGTAATGCATGTGGTGTTATATTTTCAATGATACCTCAAAATCCTGAACTTGCATTTAAATTAAATGATAAAATACCTGTAATTGCAATTGGAGATCGTAAAAATGAACTTGGTATTGATACTGTAGATATTAATAATTTCAATGCTGGAAAGCTTGTTGCAAAGCATTTAATCGAACTTAATCATAAAAATATTGCTTATGTTTCAACTACATTAAATGATCACCACTCTGCAAGAATCAGACGTTTAAAGGGAATTAAAAAAGAATATGAAGAAAATTGTCCCGAAGGTAATGTACATATTTTTACACGCGATATATCTCCTAAAACAGAAATCAAAAGCATAACATTAGAACATGATGTTGGATATGGTCTTACTCTAGAGTGCATTAAAAAGGCTCCAGAAATTACTGCAATTGTAGCAATAAATGATATGGTTGCTTATGGTGTTATAGATGCAATTCATTCTTTAGGACTCAAGGTTCCCGAAGATATAAGCGTATGCGGATTTGATAACATATATCCATCTAAACTTTCGCCTATTGAGCTAACAACTGTTGACCATTCTCTTGAAAAATGTGGTGAAAGCGCATTTAATCTTCTAATAGATAAATTAAATTCTGAACCTTCAAAAGCACACTCTTCTGCAATAACACGAGTTGAATATGTAAGCAAACTAGTTGTTAGAAATACTACTAAAAAATCAACTTTTTAACATCATAAATAAATTGCGTGGAATCAGAGTTTAGTGAAAAATAACCGAAATTCAATATATTATAAGCTCGATTTGAGAGCTTTATTTCGGTTATTTATCATTAAACTTTGTACATCCCTTATTTATAGTTTTCAGTAAAAACTTTATACTTTTATTAGCTTATAAATGTCCTTTACAGAATTGAATATATGAGTAGGTTTATATTTTGAAGCTTTAATTTCTTCTTTATTGGTTTCTCCAGTGAATACAGCAGCTGTGTCTACTCCGCTTTTTAGCCCACATAAAATATCTGTAATTTATTGATTTATTATTTTTCTTGCCACATCTGGATAGTTGGTAATTATTGAATCAATCTGATTTTCATATAAAAGTTTCATATCTTTTTCTTCATTAACAGTCCAAACATGCAAAAGCATATTTTCTTTTTTACATTCTTCTATAAGATTTTCATATTGAAGATTATATCCACAAGGATGCAGTGCAGTAACACCTAATTTTTTAGCATATTCTAAAATACCTATCCATCCATCACAATATAATAACCCAGTAGGTACCCTATTATTAAGTTCTTTAATTCTCTTTATTGTATAATGATTGAAAGATGAATATATTATTCTATCTTCCATTTTCATTTCTTTTGCGAGTTTTAATACTTTTTCTTCTATTCCTTCATAAAAAATAATTCCAGTTTTAATCTCTACATTTATTATTAAGTTTGTTGGTTTTAAAAGCTCATATACTTCTTTGAGTGTTGGAATCTTTACCTCTTCATATTTTTCATTACCATAATTAAAATTGAACTTTTTAAGTTCATCCAATGTATAATCTTTTACATACCCCTTACCATTACTTGTTCTATCTATTTTTTCATCATGTATTACGACTAATTCTTTATCTTTTGTAAGCTGTACATCTAATTCAATACCATCTGCTTTTTCATCTATTGCAAGCTTAAATGCTTCTAAAGTATTTTCTGGTGCATACCCTGAAGCACCTCTATGTGCCCAAATCCTTGTCTTGTACATAATTTATCTCCTTATACATAACTTATAATGTAAAAAGAGTATCTAACAATTAATTATTGTGGATACTCTTTTTTAATTTAATGCTTATATAATAATTATATTCAGTCCACTACTTATTAATGGTGTTATATTCTTTAATCGATTTATTTATACTGTCTGCCATAGCTTTTACAGTTTCTTCTGGAGATTGTTTTCCATTAAGCATATTTTCGATTTCAGTTTCAACTGTTTGTCTAGCTTCTGGGAATACGCTAAGTAATGCTCCAGCATATTCTGGTGCTGAACTGTGAAGTTGATCAATTGCTGTTTGAAATTGTGGGAATTCTTTAACATTATCTTTAAATACTTGTTCATTTTGTGCATCTGTTGTAACAGGGAAATATCCAGTGTTAGCATTCCAATAAGCTTGTGATTCTGGAGAAATCAAGAATTTCACAAATTCCCATGTAGCATCTTTCTTAGCTTCATCCTTATTATCTAAAGCCCATAAAGAAGCACCACCAATTGAAACTCCGCCTTTAGAGCCATCAACAACACTTGGGAAGTATGCAGTACCAACTTCAAATTTACCATCAACATCTTTTAAGATTTGTTTTAATGAAGCTGTTGAACCTAATGTCATTGCTGATTTCCCAGCTGAAAAGTCAGCAAGTCCTGCATCACCACCACGACCTACATTTGCTGTACATCCCTTGTCATATAAACTCTTCCATGCAGTTAAAATATTTAAAGCTGCTCCATTTTTGTCAAATTCAACTGAAGTTGCAGCGCCTTCTCTACCATTTCCGTTATCTGCATATTGAAGGCCTTGTTTACATATAAATTGTTCAAAGAACCATCCATAAATTCCTAGTGATATAGCATTTGTTGCTCCACCTTCTGATGTTAAATCTCCTGATATGTTTTCAATTTGAGAAAAGCTTTCTGGTGCTTTTTCAATTCCCGCCTTATCAAACATATCTTTATTATAATATAATATAGGTGTTGATGAATTAAAAGGCATTGAATATAACTTATTATCTACAGAATAATATGCTGCTATGTTAGGTTCAATTTTTGAAACATCATACTTATCTTTATCAATTAACTCCTGCATTGGAGTTATCCAGCCTGAATCTACCATAAAACGAGTACCAATATCATAAATTTGTACTAAATCTGCTCCCATATTTCCAAGCTGTGCGCTTTTAAGTTTATTTATTGAATCATCATATTCCCCTTGATATTGTGCATCTACAAAAATTCCTTTATCATTTTCGCTGTTGAATTTATCAACTAAGTAAGTAAGAGCTTCTCCATTTACTCCACCCATAGAGTGCCAGAATGTTATTGTTGTCTTCTGAGCATCACTACCATTTGATGATGCATCAGCAGTCCCCTGACTAGCTCCGCCACATCCTGCAAGTGTAGTTAAAGCCATTGTAGCAGTTAAAACAAGTGGTAAGAATTTCTTTAATTTCATTTTTGTTTTCTCCCTTCAACTTTAAAAAATCATAATCTTTTTATATTAAACAGCATGTATTTTAAATTTGATCTTCTTAATATTAATACATGTTGTTTTTAGCCAACATAATAATCGATACATTTTACTTTTTAGTATATTTAGCCTTTAACGGCTCCTGAGAACATTCCTCTTATAAGCTGCTTTTGACCAACAACAAAGATTAATAGTGAAGGTACAATTATCATTACAACACCTGCAATCATCATCGTTATAGATTGAGAATCAATGCTGTTAAGCATACTTATACCAATTTGAACAGTTCTCATCTTATCAGAGCCAGTTACTAGAAGAGGCCACATATACATATTCCATGCATTTATAAATGTATAAACTGCCATTGCACCTATTGCCGATTTTGTAAGCGGCATTAAAATCTTGCATATAAATTTTAAATTTGTACATCCATCTATTTTTGCTGATTCATAAAGAGCAATTGGGAATGATAAATAAAATTGTCTGAATAAGAATATTCCCATGGCTGATGTTAAATATGGAACGATAAGTACCTGATATGAATCTAACCAGTTCCATGAACTTACTGTTAAGTAATTTGAAATAATTGTTGCTTCACCCGGAATCATCATTGTTGACATAACAAGCATAAACAATATTTCTTTGCCCTTAAAATTTAAGAACGAGAATGAAAATGCTGCTAGTGAACAAGATACTATCTGCCCAAGTGTTATAAGTCCCGCTACTACAAATGAATTGAATACAAATTTAAATAAAGGAACCTTTTTTAATACATCTACAAAGTTTGATATGGTTGGATTTTTAGGTATTAAATTTAAATCTGTTGTAAATACTTCACTTGATGGCATAAAAGCAATACTTAAAGCATATAAAAGCGGTA
>ERZ810019.287-NODE-287-length-10358-cov-6.6635_pt1 | contig 10358 bp, 8 predicted proteins | sample MGYA00520494_ERZ810019 | MGnify/ENA primary metagenome ERZ810019 (study PRJEB31588, sample SAMN03398862) | human gut metagenome | study: EMG produced TPA metagenomics assembly of the PRJNA231909 data set (A prospective, longitudinal analysis of the... | reverse complement strand
CAGTTAGGATTATAATTATATGTCCTTAACCATTCTTCTTCATTAAGGATAATATCTAATGCAGACATAGCTATTAAGCTCTTTTTAAGTATATCTATACATGGTATATTCTTTAAAACACAGTAAGTTTCATTAAACACATAGTTCCAATTTAAATCTTTATAATAAGAAATATCACTCCAGCCATCTTCAGATTCAAATGCTCCAACATAAAGAATCTCTCCATTATTTATTGTCCATTCTAATCCATGTTCTATTTCCCATTCACAATTTAATTCTAAATGAATAACTATCTTATCCTTTTCCTTAGGAACATTAATAATTAATAAACTTGGATTTATATAATCTAAAACATCCCTTACTGAATTAAAATCTGGTGCCTCTTCATCTCCAACTTCATTACAAAAATCTATACAATAATTTATAGAATATTGACATAAATTATCTATAGTTTTTTCATCCAAATTATTTAAAGCCTTAGCACAAAGATTTGCATAGTCTAAATCAATTTCCTCATCCATTAAAACATCAATTGTTTTATTAAATAACTCAAAATTCACCTTTCCCTCTAAACCATATTTGGTTTTTTCTATGTTAGTAATCATCTTACTCTCCCCAATCCCCCATAATTTATAAATATTATAACATGTTTTGATAAACGCTTTTGTTTATTTCTATTCCACTATCTCAACATTAGCTTTGATTAATTTTTCTTTTGTTTTTATAAAACGCTGCTTATCCTTAATACCAATATACTCTAAAGGAAAAATAACTGAAAAGCCTAATTTCATTGCATCTAAGGCAGAAGAAGCAACGCAACAATTTCCATCAATTCCTATTGTCTCTATTTTGCATATATCTTTATTTTTTAACAATTCAAAGAAAATATCATCATCAAACATACTTGCTTTGCCTTTTTCTATAATAAAGTTTGAAGCAATAGATAATCCTTTCACAAAATCAGATATATATATTTCCTTTTTTCGCTTCCCCTTGTTCTTAACATATATAATCATTTGTCCATTATTATTTGCTATGGCAATTCTTTCATTAACCTTATCTATAAGTGTATTAGGATAGTAATTATGTCTGCTTTCTTCTCCAATATAATCCTTCTGCATATCTATAACAATCAACGCAATTTTATTTAGCATGGCCAGTTTTTCCTTTCTGTTAATAGGTTTAAAATTTGATTTTATCAAGAATATTATGCTCTTTATCTCTGCTTATTTATTACCATTTTTCATACTTTATAATTTCATCTAATGTCAATTTTAATTGTTTGTGATGATAAAGATATGAAATCTAATGGATTATTTAAATACATCTCATGTTAATCTTAATCTATTGGAGATAGAACAGAAGGATATTTATTCATATCATTTAAATACATCTCATGTTAATCTTAATCCGTTGCTGCATGGGAGGGAGGATGTTAATAGTTGAAATTTAAATACATCTCATGTTAATCTTAATCTTTTTTATATGATAAAGAATAAGTTACTGATTTTTCATTTAAATACATCTCATGTTAATCTTAATCCCATTTATATTAGTATCAGAATACATTACTCCCAAATTTAAATACATCTCATGTTAATCTTAATCTTTAGGAATACCCTATACGAAGCCCTTCGGTTACCATTTAAATACATCTCATGTTAATCTTAATCTCCTTTTTCATCAACAAGCCTTATAATAGCATTTACATTTAAATACATCTCATGTTAATCTTAATCTTTATTTATTGTTAAATTAACTCGTACATTAACAACAATTTAAATACATCTCATGTTAATCTTAATCCAGAATTTACAAAAAAGGTTATGGACAACTTTGTATTTAAATACATCTCATGTTAATCTTAATCAAACCACCTATAGTAAAAACTAAATTTTCATAGTATTTAAATACATCTCATGTTAATCTTAATCCCATCTAGATAAGCTATAAGTTGCACTTTCAGGCATTTAAATACATCTCATGTTAATCTTAATCTAATAGCCACTTGTGTTCCTTTAGTTAAGTAACTATTTAAATACATCTCATGTTAATCTTAATCTCTCCTAAAAAGATATATATAAAGAAGAATATAGATTTAAATACATCTCATGTTAATCTTAATCGGAATTGCTGCTGCAAGTTCTACAGCAATTACTGCATTTAAATACATCTCATGTTAATCTTAATCTCTCTTATTTTCATCATCTGTTAATGTTCTTGTTTCATTTAAATACATCTCATGTTAATCTTAATCGGAAGAGTTATCAGCATTAAATACAATGCGCTTACATTTAAATACATCTCATGTTAATCTTAATCACCCTACTAAAACTAAGTAGAGTCGCTTCTATATATATTTAAATACATCTCATGTTAATCTTAATCCAACGCGATTTAGGCATTCTTAAACTTCAAAAATTCCTCTATACTAGTAATAATACCACATCACAAAAAATTTACCAATGAATGAAGTTTTTCTGATAAAAATATGTTAAAACTATCAAATATCCCATCATTTCTAGCTTTAACAAAGATAGCTGAAATTTCTACCTGGTAAATTTATATTATTAAATCTTCTCCTGTATTATTGGCTGAACATCCAAGTACTTCTTCACCAAATACATTATCATTCATAAGCTTTATAATACAAATAAAATCTTCATTTTTATCTATTACTTTATTTAATTCTGTTTTGAATCTAATTAATTTTGACGGCGACATTTCTCCCCTAAAGACTGATTTTTGAAAATGTGATAAGTATTTCTTACAAACCTTAAACACTCTTTGAACTCTTTTTTCATTAACATCATAAAATACAAATGCATAATTATAGTTCATTACTTTTCCCACTACATCCCCTCCTTTAAACTGAAGGGAACAAATTCTTTATCTTCCATTATGTATTTTATTAATTTATAGCAATCAAGTTTTATTGCTGTTCTATAGCTGACTTTTCTTTTTAATTTTGGATGATTAAAAACACTTTCAAGTCTTTCTTCAAATGCTGAAATAAAAATATTTCTTCCTTCTTCATTCAATAAACAATAATTCACTTTCTTGTCAAAATGCTTATCTACCTTAAGTTTTTTATTATTAACTAAGTCAAATATTGTTCTATAAACTATTACTGGCTTAAATACTTCACTTATATCAAGACTTAATGAAAATCTTCCTTCTGATGGTTCATGCAAAAAGCTTATCCTCTGATCAAGATGGGTTCTATAAATAGCTGAAATGGTTTTTGTATATAAAAGTGTATTTCCAAAAGAAATAAGTGCATTTATAGGATTATCTGGTGGTCTTTTTACTCTCTTATTCATTATAAAGTCTTCCGGCAAAAAGTTTTTAAACTCTCCATAAAATCTTTGCCATACTTCTCCCTCTGCTGCCATTAGTTCTTTAACATCTTTTGATAAATCTACTCTTTCAAAAAATTCATTCTTAATCCAATCTAAAGTTCCTTTAACTTCTTTCTTATCATGCTTATAATAATGATACAAAACTTCCCTTATGTTTATTCCTATTCCCTTAACCATAGCTTTTGCTATTACCATTCTAGTTGTAGTATACTTTTCTACCTGTTTTACAATAAGTTTTCCACTATTATACTGAGCCTTTGGATAAAATGTTCCACTATAACCTTCAAAATAATTAAAAAAGTGAACAACAACATTATTTTGAGATAAGAAATCTAACAACTTAGTATTAATACTTATCTCATTTAAACAATATATTTCTTTTGTGTTTTCAATTGGTATATAGACGTTTTTTCCATCTTTTCTAAAACAAAGTGAATTATCTTTCCTTGTTAATTCCCCCATTGATGATATATATCTTGTACTTCCCATATTTTCATCCCCTTCTTTTATATATAGCAGAATTCATAATATGCACATTTTTTACAGGTAGGTTTATTTAATACATCTGGAATTTCATTCTTTAAAATTAATTTTTCTATTTCTTCTACATATTTATCAAGCTCTTTTTCACTTTCTTCATCTAAATCAACATAAGTCACCTTTTTATCAGATTTATTCTTTTCAATGCATTCAAGTTTACCTTTTCTTACGATGCCTTTGCTTTTTAAAATCTTTAGGTAATATAAAAGTTGCCATTTTCCTGCTTCCAGATCTGCGTCTGATTTTTTTATTTCTGTAAGATATTCGGCTGTTAACTTATCTAGTTTTATGTTATCAATTTCAATTTCTGAATTATTACTTTTAGCCGCTTTATCTTCATGAATCGCTTTTCCAATCTTAACAATTTCACTATTATCTTCTAAGTTTAATCTATTTCCATGAAGATAACATTGTCTTTTGCAATGAAAATAATAATTTATTAATGTACCATTTACTCTCATAATTTCTCCTCTCATATTAACTTTTCATTTATTTTCATACTTTGAAATTCACCCTCTTCTAACTTTATAAATTTATTAAACAACTTATCCACAAGTTTCTATAAATCTATAAACATTCCAACTTCATTCTTGAATTTTTCTTTATCTAGTTTCCCATTTTCAAAATATTTTTCACCATTTTCTATATAATAAAGCTCTCCAATCTTATCATTGTATGGCAAGTCCATATTTTTACTTATTTCATAAATAAAATAGTTCATCTTACTTCTTACATTTGATAATTTCACCTGTTTCTCTGAAAAATTCATTTTATTATCCTGTAATAACCATTTATAATCATTCCAAATTTTTTCACCATCTAAATTTACTTCGCCCTCATGTATATTTCTTGCTAAATATACAGACATGCTCCAGTTATCATCTTCTATAAGTTTCATTCGCTCTGAAATTTTATTAAAATTAAGCATCCATACATTTTCCTTAAAAAACTTCTCTATATTTCCATCATTTAATGCACTATTAGATTCTTTAAGCAACTTTAAAACTTTATCATAATACTCATAAAAATTCTTATTTTTTAGGATGTTTCTCATTTCATTATCTAAAAGACTAAATTCTTTATTTACTCTGAAATCATCTTTATATATTTTATCTACTCTGTCTAAATTAAAGAAATATACTTCTCCACTTTTCTTACATGACCTGTTTATTCTCCCCATAAACTGTTCATCACTATCAAGTTTTGAAATATCTTTATACCCTATATCCATATCTATATCAACACCAGCTTCAATAACCTGGGTTGCAATTAAAATAACACCATTTTCCTCACACTCTTTACTTGATATTGCATTAATAATTTTATTTCTTTCAATTGAATTATCATCACCAGTCATGAGAAGTATATTAATATTTAAATCATCTTCATTGAGTCTTTTAAAGAAATCATATGCGCTCTGTTTCTTTATAAATTCAATTAATATTTTCTTATTTCTTTTAGAGTTCTTTAAAACATGCTCATATAATGATTCAAATGGTGCTTCTGAATATATCAAATCATAATTAACAATAACCCTATCTTTAAATTTTAGATTACTGAAATATTTTTCTCTATTCTTTATTAAATTGCACACATTACTTTTATTAACTGCAAGCATATTTAAATCTGGCAAAGTTGCTGACATAATAATTACCTTGATATTTAAGATCTTTGCAAATCCCTTTAAAAATGAAATTATCTCTGTCCATATAGTATTTTTATAGCTTTGTATTTCATCAAGAATGATCACACTATTAGCAAGCTGATGAAATGAAAAAGTATCTTCTTTTTTATCTCCAAACATAATATTAAATAAACTTACATGAGTAGTTAAAATTACTGGATAATTTAAAAACTGCCTATTTAATAAAGCTCTTTCATAATACTCATGGCCATAGTCTTTTTCATTTTTACCGTTATTTATATTTTCTTTACTATCATATTCTATATATTTTTTATCTTCTTTAATTGGGTAAATCGAATTTATTACTGCAATCTTATCTGATACAGCTTCATTATTTTCAAATGTCTTATTTAAAACATTTAAATTCTGTTCTACCAAAGCATTAAAAGGATACACATAATATATCTTTTTTAAATTTTTATCTCCTTCAAATAATTTAAAACTCAAATTAAATGCTGTATTAGACTTTCCGCTTCCAGTTGGTGCTTCTAAAAAATAAATATTTTCATTAATATTTTCAAAAAGTTCTCTTTCAGCATCTAAAAATATCTCGGTTCTTAAAACATTAATATCTTCTTCCTTTGTTAAATCCCCATCTTTTCTATATTTATTTTCTTCATACTCCCTTATTTTTTTATAAACATCTGTATCCTTGTAAATTTCATAAAACTCACCTATATCTGAAATTTCTCCAAATTCATCTATAATAGTTTTATTCATGAATTCACATGTAGCGTAAAAATCACATGTTACGAGTAATGAATACATAAGCCTTTCATATGTATATAAATATATTGATTTTTCATTATCAGCTTCAGCTGAATATTTATTTTTAATATGCCTACATACTTTAGTAATTTTATTTTTACTTAAAGAAAATTCTTTTTTATAAATATCAACATATTCATCTTTAAAAATATCAATAATATCCATACATTTTTCATCTTCATTAAATTTATATAAAAACTCATGAAAATCCCCTAAATCACTATGATGCCTGCCTATTGTGTATGCGTTAAACATCATAATAGTTAGTAATATTAATTTCCCATCTTCTTTGGATAAATCTAATATGTCCTCTATAAAATAATCTATATATAATACTGCTGATAATATTGAATGTTCAGAATCTATACATGAAAAAGCTTCTATGTTTTCACCTAATGGATTTTTCATCTTAATAATTTGGAACCTAGGATTTATTTTCCCTATATCATGAAATGCTATAGTATTAATTAATAATTTTCTAAAGATTCTTTTTCCATCATAAGTCATATTATCAAAAAAATTATTTTCAAAGTTCAAAAATATATTTTCCAATTTTTTATTATCAAATATTTTACAAAAATACTTTATACATAAATCTGTATGTTCTTTTAAAGTTTCTTTTCTTATAACTTCATTAGAATTACTACTTTCTTTTAAATGTGCGTAAAGTTCATGTCTATCACTTATAATCTCATTTACACTTATACATATATTCTTTTCAAAATACATTTCAGACCTCCCTTTATACTTAAAATTTAAGGAGGGTTTCCCCTCCTAATTAATAAAATATTCTTACCCGGTATATGAATTTTATATAATAGCTTATTTAATGAAAATCAGTAAAACACAATATTTTTTTCATTTACATTATATATTTCTGTATCAGTACATTTTTTTATATTAATATTTGTATACACAAAACTTTTCACAATATACATATTTGTATTTTTCTCCAACTCATAAGGTAGTTTTTCTTCATATTTAAACTTTTCTTCAATATCATCATCAGAAAAATCATCAAAGTCATCTTCCTCAATATTTAATCTAAAGTCATTCTTTAAATATAAGCAATCTAATTTTTCTGTTTCATTTAATATCTTAATTTGTTCTTCTTTAAAAATTTCAATACTGCCTATATCTGCTATATGATCATTCTTTCCTAAATACGGAGTATATACACACTTATGTTCAACTATAGACTTTGCAATCTTTTCACTTTCTTCATTATCCATAATTAAATAAATATCCCATGAAGGATTTTCAAGCCATTGTTCTTTAACAATAAGATTTCCACCTTGTTCTTTTGATGCATATCCAACAGAATTATTGAAAACTTGAACCTTTTTAGATATAAATCCTTTTTCACCATTTGGAGTTATTGATATTTTTAGGTTCCTAAGCTTTTCATAAAACTCTGGAAATTCTCCTTTATCTTTTTCAGTGCTTTTTTTATTAAATATTCTTTTTATATTCATTGAATTATATCCACCATAACCTAGTATTGCACCAAAAATACCTATTAATGCTATCTTATGAACATTTCCATAGGTAAAATATAAATTTGAATTTACATCAGGCTTTTTAAAAAAAGCACTTTTCCCACTCAAAGTAAATTTTAAAATCTTCATAGCTTACACCTCTGCTTGTGTAAATATATTAAACATTTTTGCTCCTTTTATATTAGATTCAATATTAATTTTATATGGGTTAAAATATATTTCTACTGCTATAACTTTATCTAATACATCTTTAATTAGCTTATCACACTTTATTTTTATTGTATTTTTCTCTTCATCTTTACTGAATTCAATATATTCAGAAAGATTTGGAAGATATAGATCTTTTTCTGTTTCTACAAATAAAGCAAATTCATTTTCGCAGCCAATTTTAGAATTAGTTGCAAAGGAAGTTGCTGAAGCTAAAGCTGCTTTTTTAAATTTCATGTAGTCTTCTTCTGTATATCCGTCAGTAACACCTAATTCTTTAAATTCTTTATACGCTGCTGGATTTATTGTAAATGGATAAAAGTAATGTGCTTCATTACTTACTATTTTTGTTCCTAAAGTAGAGTTTTTAGCTTCTTCTGAATCAGGTTTTGCATTATCTTTTGAACCATCTCTAAATGGTGAAAGAATCTGTTGTTCTTCTGGATTTGTATCTTCATATTTATTAAACCCTTGTCCAATTTGAACTGCACCTGTTATAGAAATGTTAGTTCCTTCTTCAGCAAATGTAGCTCCAAAGTTTTTAACATCTATTGCATTAAAAAGATTAGTTAATACTTCTTTTGCATCTTTACAATCTTTTAAATTTTTAACGTCAAATATTTGTTCATATCTTTCCTTTAAAGCTCTTGGAACTAACTGAACTTCTCCCTTTTTTCCTTCTGAAAGTTTCATTGATTTTATATATAATACTTTTTCTCCTTCATTCTCCCACATTTTCTTCATTGGATACTTTAAAGCTTTATCACTTCCAAATGTAGTTCCATCAGATGTTGTCTTTGGATATCCTGTAAAATCCGCATTCCAGTTTGCCATAATAGATGAAATTCCTAATACTCCATACACTCTTTTATCCATACTAATTTTCCCCCTCATTTTTCTCATAAATTAAATTGCTATTTAAATATCCTGCTATCATCAAGTCATTATCAACTTTACCTTCTGATACATAACCAACTATCATTGCATATAAATTGTTGAATCTTTTTCCATTAATATCTGGATCATAACTATACTTTACATATAATTTTCTAAGTTTCTCTTTAATATCTTCATTATTTTTTGAATTAACAAATTGGTTTGCCAATGAATGTGGTTTTTTCTTTCCTTTACTTTTTGACAACAAATAGCTTACAAGCTGACCTATTGCAAAGTAATATTCTTTATCATTATCTATTTTATCCGTATCCTTATTATTAATCTTGCCTCTCAAAGCTGATTTTATATCTTGAATTATATCTGCCATATTATCTCCTCCTTCAAAATACTCTTTTAGTGACCATCTTAAGTTAAACTGATATGCTGCCTTTGATATAAATCCATTGTTTATTGAATTTTTAATTATATTTAACGAAACTTTATCAAGTACAGCTGCAATACCATTTCCTGAACCTTTTTCAATTCCTTTATATATCCAGTTAAAAATAGCATATCTTGAAATTAATATATTATTTTTTAATACACTATCCTTAATTGACATATCACCTGAATCTGTAAAATAATTATTAATAAGATACTTGCTAAAAAACACTTCATCTAATATACTCTGAACATCCCTTTTATTTTTTAATATAGGATACTTTTGATAAGAATTCTTTTCTAAATCTAAATTCAAAATATTCTTCACATTTAAATTCTTTTTTAAATTGCTTTTATATGCTGTAATAGTATCAAAATCATGTATTTCGACTTCTTTACCTTTTTTTATTCGCAAAAATAACCCACTAAAATTATCTTCCGGTAATTCACTGTTTTCTTTTATATCCATTTTTTTCTTCTCTGTATCTATAAATACATTGACTCTACCAATAGAAGCTTCATTTATAAGGTAATCAAAAAATTCTTTTTGCAATTGAACTTCTTCAGCATCAATTAAATATGGAGATGTATTTTTTCTTGTTTTATTTTCTAAATAAGGTTTTTTAGCATTAAGTCCCATATTATTATTAGGAAGTCCATATATTTTCTCACTTAATTCAATATTGCAATCATTATTATTGTATATGTTAGGAATTAAATATCTTTTTCCTTCATTGATATAATCACCTATTGGATATTCAAAAAATATCTTTAAATAATCTTTTCCGCTTATTTCTATATTAAGATTAAAAATATTTTCTTTAATCCAAGTTCTAATTTTTTTTATTGTTTCTGTATCTACTTTACCTATTTCATCTTCAACTGACTTATATAGTGTAACTGCCCTTTTATTCTTTTCATACTTTTTAATTGGATCTTCCAATGTTGCATAATAATTATCTATTATTTCTTGTGTAGATC
>ERZ810019.282-NODE-282-length-10587-cov-6.26035_pt1 | contig 10587 bp, 6 predicted proteins | sample MGYA00520494_ERZ810019 | MGnify/ENA primary metagenome ERZ810019 (study PRJEB31588, sample SAMN03398862) | human gut metagenome | study: EMG produced TPA metagenomics assembly of the PRJNA231909 data set (A prospective, longitudinal analysis of the... | reverse complement strand
TCTTCCGATCTTAGTATAAATATTAATTCATACAATGCAAAATTTAGTGCAATACTAAGAGCAAGAGTATCAGGGCGAGAAGAAAGATTACAATTTGGAACAGGAATTACATCAAAGTATATGGGTGACGTAAAAAAGAGATACTGGTATAAAAATATAGAAAGAATTGATATTCCGAAGCTTTCTCTACTTTTATTAATTGATGGCTCAGGCTCAATGAGTGGTGAAAGATGTGAAAGTGCAAGAAATACAGCTTTGATTCTTCATGAAGTACTAAAAAATCAAAAAATTAAGCACTCAATAGTAGAACATAGGGCATCTTTTGATGAACCATCTATAACATGTAATATATTAATAGATTTTAATGGCAGAGATGATCAGAAATATAATGTTATGAAAATGAAAGCTTCTGGAGATAATCGTGATGGCTTAAGCTTATTATGGGCAGAAAAATACTTAAAATATAATACATCCTTTGATGAACACAAACTTATGATTGTTGTATCAGATGGAGTTCCACTACATACATGTGAGGAAGCTTATTATGTTCCTCCAGTATCAATAGAGGACACAAAAAATGCAGTCAAAAAAATATTAAGACGTGGAACTGAAATAATAGCAGTAGCACTGGATGATGATAATGATAGTGATGAAGAGGGATGTTACGAGGAATTAAAACTAATTTATCCATCTGTAGTTTTATGTTCAGATTTAAAGAGGCTGACCAGTCAGATAATTCATATAATTGCTAAGAAGTTTGAGGTTTAAAGGAATAAATAAAAAACTTAAGGAGCGTGAAGGATTTAAGGATGGAATTGTTCTTAAATCTGTTAAATAAAAAATAATGTAAAGAATATATATTTTTAAGAATTTTAGAATTTAAGAATATATATTTTTTTATTTTAAAGGAAACATCTTCATCAGTAGATGAAAATGGGCTATACTGCTAAGCCCGTACCTCATAAAGCATTATATGCCAAGGAAACACCTACTCATATACATTCATAGGTGTAAGCGATTCGCACCAAATGCAAGATTTGGGCTCTCTGCTTAAGAATTTGCAGAAAAATAATATATTTCAATGTTTTTATATATGTATTCGATAGAATTTTGATTTAATATGAGAAAATTTATCTTTATTTTGCTGTTAGCTGTGTTGGCTCCTTATATTTAGAATACAAAATTAATATTGTTGATATTATATATTGTACTATATAATTGAGTTAATAATATTTGAAGGGCTGCATTTGATTTTATATGATAGCTGTATATTTCACAAAGAAGAAAAAATACAAGTTAACCATTAGAATTTAGGAGATAAATTACATGAAAGGTAATAAAGATTATTGGAACAACATATACAAAGAAAAAAGTAATAATAAGATAGTTTATGATTTATGGTTAGATAAGTATGAGGATATAATTAGTAAATATAAAGATGAACCTGTTCTAGATATGGGATGTGGTACAGGAAATAATCTTTTATACTTAACAGAAAGAGGATTCAAAGATATTTATGCTTGTGATTATTCAGAAGAAGCACTTAAGATAGTAAGAAATAATTTTAAAGACGTAAAATTATTAGAGCATGACATAACAAAAAGACTTCCATATAAAGATGGATCCATGAATTTAGTTATTGCGGATTTAAGCCTTCATTATTTTAAGAAAAGAAAAACTATTGAAATAATTAAAGAAATAAAGAGAATCTTAAAAGCTGATGGATATCTTATTGGAAGAGTTAATTCTATGAATGATACTAATTATGGAGCTAGTCAGGGTGAAGAAATAGAAAAGCATTATTATTTAACTAAAGATGGTTATAAAAGATTTTTTGATGAAGAAGATATTAGATATTTCTTTAAAGATTTTAACATTGAATATTGTAAGGAAGATAGCATGTTTAGATATGGAAATGAGAAAAAAGTTATTGAATTTTATGTGCATAAAAGGTAATAACTATATAGAAGTCAGATAATTCTAGAGGATAATCTAGTAGAGGTAGTTAAGATTAACTACCTAATTATAGACTAAATTAGAAGTTAATGATGAAATATTTATTAGTTTAATAGTAAAAGGCAGGTAAGATTAAATCAAAAATAGTCTTATCTGCTTTTTTAGTTATTAAAGTAGTTTTTAGAAAAATATAAAAAATACTGATTTAGATGTTTTTCATAAAAAGATGAAAAACAGAAGAAAGTTACAAAAATTTAAAAATAGTAAAAAAAAAGAATTTATTGAAGTTTAAGAAAACTATCTGCAATAATATGGTAAAATATAATCTGATGGTAGTATAACTATTAAATTAATATTTATATGTTCAATGCATATATTTTTAGTGACATTGACTTTATAGGGGGAGAACTAATGGGAATCTTTGAATCAGTAATGGATAAAATTTTAAATTTAAATTTATCTTTCAATGATCCTATATTTATTAAGGATTTCGAAGAAGATAATTATCAAATGGTAAAGCTTGAAGAACTTTTAAGCAAACCAACAATATATGATGCTGATAAAGTAAAAGAAGATTTAAAATTATATAAAATTGGAATGTTTGGTGAAAAAAATGTGGCTTTAAAATAGGAGTATATTTTATGAAATATTTTAAAGAATTTAGGAAGAACTTAATATTAATAAAACGCATAAGCACAATTCTAATCATAATAGACGTATTATTTATAATATTCGGAAAGATAGGAATAGCATTAACTGTAGCGATAATTGATTTATTATTTGAATGGAAGTTTTATAGATGTCCTTATTGTAAAAATGGATTAGATCCAAGACAAAATTTTGATAAAGATCAATATTGTCCTCATTGTGGTGATAAGATAGAATTATAAAATTCTTAAAAGTTTCTTTATTTAATGGAATCTAGGTGAAAATGATTTTAGGGGATTTAATGTTATGAAAAATATAAAAAGTGAAGTTTTTAATAAAAATGAGAAAAGTTTAGATTTTGAAGAAAATGATAAAAAACTAAAAAATGAAGAAAGTATAGAAAAATTAGAAATTCATAAAAATAGTAGTTTTGAACAAAATATAAATTTTCATGAAATTAATAATAATGAAGAAAATATTAATATTCATGAAATTCATAATAATATTGGAATTAATGAGATAAGTTATGTTCCTTATAGTAATGAAGTAGACTATGCTACATTTTCAAGAGTATTAAGTGACAGCAAAGTTGTTGCAACTTATAAAATGTACTGGCTCTTAGGACTATTAGATGAAGTTTCTATAGGAAATGTGGAAATAAGTTTTAGAAAATTAATAAGTAGAATGATAACATATGCATGGTATCCTATTTTAGCATATAAGCTTAGCTTTGGATTATGTGATAATTTGGTAAAAGTCGTTAATTATATTGCAGATACATATAATTTAGGAAGCAATTATGATGAAAAGAAACTATTGGAATTTATATATAATAATGAAGATAGAACATTAAATAAAATGATGAAGGATTTAACTTATAATGTTCCGTATAGATTTTTATCACCATTTTTTCAAGATAAGCTAAAAGGAGAGACAACAAAAGTAGAAAAGATAATAGAAGAACTCTCAAAGGAAAGCAAAACCTGTGTTTATTCCATATATAGAAATGAAAAAAATGAAAGTTATATTAGAATAAATGATGGCTGGTGCGATTATTTAAAATATAATTATAAAATAATTCAAGGATGGGCTTATTATAAGTTAGTTTGTTTTCTGCAAAAGCGTAATCCTAATACACCAGGAATAGCAATGAAACTAGAAGCTCCAAAAAGCAGAAATTTAACAGCACAAACTGCTATATGGAAGGAAATAATACAAAGAAAGCATATTGTGGATATTTATACTGATAAAGAATTTATAGATGATAATTATAAAATGTATGGTGTTTTAAGCTTAGATCATTTTATACCGTGGAGCTTTGTTCTTCATGATCAAATGTGGAATTTAGTGCCTACATTTAAAAATATAAATAGCAAAAAGAGTGATAACTTATTAGATTATGATGCTTATATAGATAAGTTCTGCAATATTCAGTATGAAGCATTTGAGTTTGTTGTAAATGAAAAGAAGAAAAATCAAATTGAAGAATATAGAGAAATGTTAAAGATAGCAGACCCAAAAGTATTTTTGGAGAAAAAATCTAAAGAGGTATTTTTTAAGATGATAAAAAAGGAGATTTATCCGGTTTATAATATTGCCGTTAATCAGGGATTTGGGGTTATAAATGAGTTGTTTTAATTAAGGAGAGAGGTTTAGTTAGGCTGGTATTATTGAACATTATTAATGATCCAACATTTATATTAACTTCAGAGGAAGAATGTAAAAAGCATTATAAAGAGGTCTTTATTCAGCTTATTGGAACAGATAAAGTGCCTGAAGATGTTATTATTTTAAATCTGTAGATATTGATGAAATAGAGAAGATGATTTGAGCGGAAGGGTATTTTGATTATAAAATGGTTTTACAAATTGTATTAAAAAAATAATTTGTTAGGTGTTTTTGTTATTAGATTGTGCATTTTATTAATAAGCAAGATTTTAATACAAATAGACATTTTATTACAAAGAATATAATTTTAAGGGATAATACTTAGCTAATTCTATTTAGGAAGTTGGTAAGATGGATACAATCGAAAGTAAGGGATAGTATGTATCAAAGAACTATATAGAAAATATGATACATAAAAATAGAATATTTATAGAAAATTTGCATATTGTATGATTATTTGTAAATATCTTATTAAACTATAGTTTTATTATACAAATAGAATTGCTTGTTTAATAAAGAGTATTTTATAAAGAAATATGTTAAAATTATATTTGGAATAATATGTTATATAAAACTGATATTAAGAAAGAAGTGATAATAATTGGAGAAAATAACAATAGAGATGTTTCCAGCTGAAGGTGGAGATGCTTTTTTATTAAGATTTGATAATAAAAAAAATATATTGATTGATATGGGGTATAGTGATACATATACTAACTATATTAAAGATAGATTACTTCAATTAAAAAGGCAAGGTGAATGTATTGATTTATTAGTTATTACTCATATTGATAAAGATCATATTGGAGGTGCAATAAAGTTTTTATATGAAAATGGAAATGTAGATAATGCTAATATTATTGATATAAAAGAAATATGGCATAATTCATATAGATTTTTACAGTTTAAAAAAGAAAAGGTAGATAAAATAACTAGATGTGAAACTAAAAAATTAGATAGATTGATTTTAAGTAATTCAGATAATAATGGAAGTAAGTCGAATGAATTTGAAGAAATAAGTTGTGAACAAGGCAGTACATTTGCAGGATTCTTGTATGGATTAGGATATGAAGAAAGATGGAATACTTCATGTAATCATAAAGCTATTAATATTGATGATATATCTAATGTGATTTTAAATGATATTACGATAAATTTACTATCTCCTAATACGGAAAAATTAAATAGATTAGCTGATACTTGGAATAACAAATTAGAAGATATGAAATTTGATTTTCAGATTAGCGATGAAGAAATTTTTGATGATGCATTTGAGATGTACATTAAAAAAGTTAAACCTATTATTGAAGGTGAGAATAAAGATATTTCATATAGTAATGATAGTATTGAAGAAATAATAAACAAGAAAATAACTAGAAAAATAGATACATCTGAAAGCAATGGAGCATCAATATCATTTGTTATAGAATATAAGGATAAAAAATTATTATTTTTAGGAGATGCACATGAACAATTAATTTTGGATAGTTTAAAAAAATATAATGAGATGGATTCGGTATTTGATATTGTTAAAGTATCACATCATGGAAGTATAAAAAATAATTTTAATTGGATAAAAAAATTACAAACAAAAAGATATTTAATATCAACGGATGGGAAACAACATAATCATCCTAGTAAAGAGGTTATTGCTACTATATTGAAAGAAAATAAAAAAGAAAAAATATTATATTTTAACTATCCATTAGAAATATGTGATGAATTGAAGTGTGATAAATTGATGGATAAGTATAAATATTCATTAGTAGTTGGAAATGGAAAAACAAGTGTAGTAATTGAGGTGAATTAAATGATAAGCATTGAAAAAAAGTCAGCAATTGAGAAGAGCGTTGTAGAGATAACTTGTGTTAGTAAGAATGGAAAGCCTAAAGAATTAGGTACAGGATTTTTTATTGACAAAGATGTAGTAGTAACAGCAAGCCATGTAATTAAAAATTATTATGCGGACCATCAGAATTGTGATATTATAATTAGTCCACAAAAAGCTGGTATTGATAAAGATATAAAAGTAAAGAGCATAATGAATGATAAAAATGATTTTATTGCTATATTAAAATTAGAAAAGCCAGTTGAAAATGCATATATATTAAAATTTACTAAGGGTTATACAGTAAAAATAGATGATGAATATTATACATTTGGACACCCAGCATATAAGAGAAGTGGTGACCCTATTGAAAATAAAATTAAAACATCTATAAATGAATTAGAATCTGATAGAGCTGATTGGGATTTAAATATAAATGGAGAAAGAGCACATGATTTTAGTGGCTATTCTGGTGCGCCAATAATTATTAAGGATATGTTAGTAGGAATAATGCAGGAACAAGCAGATTCAAATGGGGAAGCTGTTTCTTTATTAATGTCTAGCATGAATCTTATAGAAAAGTATATTCCAGAAGAGTATTGTCAACAATATAATGAAATAAATAAGATATATGAATTAAAGGAGCAATTTGGAGAAAAAATTAACAGTGTAGATGAAATAGATGAACAATTACGTTATAGCACTGAACCTTCAATTGGATTAAGCTTTTTTGAGATTGATGATGAGGAGTTTAAAAGACAATTTAAAGACATTTTAAGTTCAGATAAGTGTTATGTTGTTGGTAAATCACGAGAAGAAACATTATATGCCTTATTATATGAATTAAATTATCACCTAAAGAAAAAAAATATACTTGTTGTAAATGATGCAAATACTTGGTCAAAATTAGTTGATAAAGTTGAAAATTTTATTTTAATACCTAATTTTTATGTTGGAGAAATAGTAGCAATAAGAAATAATACAAATATATTTATTTATGGTGAGGATGAACCTTGTACTAAAGAGAATATAACATTAAGAAGAAGAATAAAGCAAAATATAATTAGAAAACTAGAAAATGCAGGATTAAATCCAAGTAAAGCATATGAATTTGTATCTAAAACCAATGGATTATTCTCATTTATAAAAAAGAAATTATTAAATGGAGCTGATTATAAAATACCATTATGGAGTAAAGAAAAAAATAATTCTATTATTACAGCACTTCTTTGTGGAAAATGGACTGAATGTGAAGGAGATAAAGCTATTATTGAGCAATTGTCTGGAAAGTCATATGAAGAATTTATGGAGGATTTAAGACCACATAGAAGAGGTGGAGAACCATTTATTATAGAAACTAAATTTTATGGAAATAGTGCTTATCAATTAGCTAGTGCTGAAACTGCTTGGGCATATTTAAAAGATAATGTAACAGATGAAAAATGGAATGCATTTAAGGAAATTACTTATACGACAATTATAAAAATAGATCCTCTTTTTAATCAACCATTTGAAGATCATTTTAAATTATCAATAACTTCAGAAAAACCATATAATTCAAATGCATTAAAAACAGGAATGATTAGAACATTAATATTTAAAGGAATCTTATATAAAGATGAATATCAAGGACAAGTAGATAAAATTGTCAAAGATATTCTTGATAATATTAATTCTGTACAATACTGGGGATACATAGCTCAATTCTTTACAGATTTATGTGAAGCATCTCCAAAAGCTGTTATTGAAAGACTAGAAGGTGAAATGAAAAATCCAACTGGGCTGAAAGAATTATTTGAATCAGGAAAGAATAGTGATATGGTTATTGGAAGGCATTACTATACACATGTTTTATTTGCAGTTGAACAATTATTGCAATATAAAAATTATGCTGTAAGGGCTGTAAAATGGCTATTATTAATTGATGATTTAGACTTTAAATATAGTATATCTAATTCGCCTAAGAGTATATTAGAAGAAGTTTTTTGTGCTTGGTATAATGTATGTGCATTAACAACTCAACAGAAAATTCAATTAGCTCAATTTGCTATACAAAATTATAAAAATTCATGGATGCTGTTTTATAATAAGCTTCCAGGACAAAGCAATGTTATTTGTGGATCATTAAATAAACCTAAATATCGTGAGAGTGATGAAATTAAAGAAGTTACTAATAAAGATGTAGTAGATTTATATAATGCTTATGCAGATATATGTATTAATAATATTAGAGGAGATATTGACAGATGGACTAAATTAATTGGACAATTATCTATATTTCCAGAAAAAATGTTTAATGATATATTAGGAAAATTGCAGAAAGAACTTAGTACAAAAAGTGATTCATATAAATGTACTATTAAAGATAAATTAAGGTATGAAATATCTAGGCATAGAAAATTTGCCAAAAGTGCTTGGGCAATGCCTGAAGATAAAATTATAAAAATAGAAGAAATTTATAAAAATATAAATTTTGAAGATAAAGTATATGATTATCTTTATCTTTTTAAAGATTTTGGCACAATACCTTTATTACATCCAATAGAATATGATAATAAAAATAATTATTCTATGGAAGAAGAAAATAAGTTAGTAGATAAGGTAATGAGAGATTCATTTAGTGAGTTTAAGAAAAGTGGATTGAGTTTAGAGCATTTGATAAAATCAGTAGATAAAAAAGATTATGCCAATTTAGGTAAGAGTATAGGATGCTATTATACGGATGGAAAGTATGATGATAATATTTATAAAATGATGCTTGATATCACAGGAATAGAACAGGTCATTAAAAGATATATTTACCAAATTTATAGAAGTTGCAGTAAAAGTACTATTAATAATGTACTAGAATTAAGTAAAGAATATGAAGGAAATAAGAATCTTTATATTGATATTCTGAGATGTGAAGATTTAGTTTATGAAAATAATCCAAGAATAATGAATGAGAGCAATGATATAAAGAAATTATTTTGGGGTGATCCTACAATTGCTTCTTTTGCAATCGGTAATGATAAATATTCAATTATGTGGGCTTTATATGAATTTAAAACATATGATAATTTATCTCTTTATGTTGAGTATTTATATTATGGATTAAATAAGTTTGATTCTCAAGAAGTTTTAAATTATATGAAACAGTTATTTGATTTTAAGAATTCGGGATGTAATTGTAGTCAATTAAGTAGTTATTATTTACAAGAAATAATGAGTTACATTGAACAAGAATTTGATGAAAAATATGAAAATTACAATGAAATTATGAATTTAGAAATTGGATTAAGAGGTATTATTGAATGGAAAGATATGAAATGCACTCAATATAACTTCAAGAAAAGTCCTGAATTGTATGCATCTATAATTGATATAGCATTTTTACATGAAGGAGAAGAGAAATCTGATTCTAATAGTCAAAAACAAAAAATTGCAGAAACGTTCTTTAACCTATATTATAATGCAGTGTTTTGTCCTTGTGAGAATAATGGGAATGTGGATTTTGAAGATTTGAAAAAATGGGTAGATGGTTTTTCACAAATACTAAGTAAGCAAAAACAATTGAAATTAATAGGGGGTATTTTAGGAAAATTATTTGCTTATTCTCCTATAGGCGCAGATGGATATTATCCACATGAATCAGTTAGAAAAATAATTGAAGAATTAGACGATGAAAGCTTAGCAAGAGGTTATGTAATTGCCGAATGTAATAAAAGAGGAGTTTATTCACCAGATGCAGGAAAAACAGAAAAAGAGATGGCTTTGAAATATAAAGAAACTGCAGAAGCATTGGAAATTAATTATCCTAAAACAGCAGAAATTTATTATAAGTTATATTCTAATTATATTCAAGAATCTGAAGCAGAAAGAAGGAATGCTGAAGATGAATGGTAATAATACGGTATATCAAGGAAAGCATCATAAATTTAAAAAAGGAAAATATATAGGAAAAGGTGGAAATGGTATAGTTTATGATGCTGAGATATTATGCATAAAATCTGATGAAAAATATGTTATAAAAATCCTTAATATTGGAAAGTGGCATAAAGATGGCCAAGCTAAATCAGAAAGATATGAAAGATTTAAAAGAGAAATTAAAACAACAGTAGAGTTACAAGATGATGTAGCTGGAATAATGAGAATAATAGATTTTTATTGCCCTGATGAAATACCTAATGATAAAGATGTATGGTATGTTATGTATAAAGCAGAAAAGTTTAATGAATTCTTTCAAAATAATAACTATACATTAATAGAAAAAATGAATTGGATATTAAGACTTGGGGTTATTATACAAGCTTTGCACTTAAGAGATTATTCTCATAGAGATATAAAAACCGATAATCTATTATTTTATAATGGTGAACTAATGTTATCTGATTTTGGATTAATTTTTAATATTGTTGAAAAAAGGATTACTCAACAGGGCGAAAGGGTAGGACCATATTATATTGGACCTCCGGAATTAGAATGTGAGGATATTAATATAAGCAGAT
>ERZ810019.281-NODE-281-length-10656-cov-7.79596_pt1 | contig 10656 bp, 14 predicted proteins | sample MGYA00520494_ERZ810019 | MGnify/ENA primary metagenome ERZ810019 (study PRJEB31588, sample SAMN03398862) | human gut metagenome | study: EMG produced TPA metagenomics assembly of the PRJNA231909 data set (A prospective, longitudinal analysis of the... | reverse complement strand
TGTCATAAATGTGTAATATAATATTAGATAAGTTATATGTTTATGGAGGGGGATAACATGGGAGCTAAAAACAAAGTTATAGCAGGTGATTATGAAGGAAAAGTTGTAATATCTAGTCTTGGGAAAATTGCTATAGGTGTTTCATTTGGTAAGAACTTATATCTTACAAAAGAAAACGTTGAAGAATATGAAGTTATTACTGATGAGCATAGAAAAAGTGCAGCTAGTGGGGTAATAAGAGGAGCAGTTGGAGCAACTTTATTAGGTCCAGTAGGTTTACTCGCAGGACTGTCAGCAAAGAACAAAGGAATTTATACAATTGCTATTAAATTTAAAGATGGCAAGAATAGTTTAGTAGAAATTGATGATAAAATTTATAAGAATTTAATAAAGATTCTATTTTAGAAAGCATCTACTTTTTAGGTGCTTTTTATTATGTTCAAAATTAAGAAAGGAGACAAAATATGGCTACAATAAGAGGTGTAATTCAAATACAAGATCAGATGTCTCCAGCCTTTCGTGCTATGAATAATGCAATGAATATCTGCATTAGTTCTTTTCAGAACTTACAAGATGTGTCTAGTAATTCAGTAGATACAGCAAGTCTTCAAGCCGCGCAAAGAGAACTTCAAAATGCAGAAGTAGCAATCAATCAAGTAGAAGAAAACATTGATAAGGCTAAAAGAGGTCAAGATAATTTCAATAATAGTGTTAAAAATGGGCATGGCATTATGGATGGACTTGTGGGAAAAGTAAAATCATTAGTCGGAGCATACTTAGGTTTTCAAGCAGTAAAAGGAATAATAAATTTATCAGATGAATTTACACAAACTAAAGCAAGACTTGATATGATGAATGATGGGTTGCAAACTACATCTGAACTTCAAGATATGATATTTCAAAGTGCGCAACGTTCAAGAGCAGCTTATCAAGATACAGCTCAAGCAGTTTCTAAAATGGGAATATTAGCTAAAGATGCGTTTAGCAGCAATGAAGAAGTTGTTGCTTTCATGGAGCAAATAAATAAACAATTTACTATAGCAGGAACTAATGCACAAGGGGTTGAAGCAGCTACTTTACAATTAACACAGGCTATGGGTGCAGGAGTTCTTAGAGGCGAAGAGCTTAATAGTATATTTGAACAAGCACCTACGATAATTCAAGGAATAGCAGAATATATGGATGTACCAGTTGGCAAAATAAAAGAGATGGCAGCAGATGGTCAAATAACAGCTGATATTGTTAAAAAGGCTATGTTTGCCATAGCAGATGAAACAAATGCTAAGTTTGAAAGTATGCCTAAAACAATAGGTCAGATATGGACGAGTATAAAAAATAATGCATTAATGGCATTTCAACCAATTTTATTGAAGATAAATGAAGTTGCTAATAATCCAGGATTTACAACACTGGCAAATAATATAGCAGGTGTATGTGGGATTATTGCAGTACAATTATTAAATATAATTAATATAGTTTGTAGTGTTGCACAATTTTTTTCAGATAATTGGGGAATAATTGAACCAATAATATGGGGAGTTGTTGCAGCATTAATTGTATATAATGCAACTATGGGAATTGCATGGCTAACCACATTGAAGGATGTTGCCGCAAAAACAGCAAGTACGATTGCATTGTGGGCAGAGCAGGCGGCATTAATAGCAACAACATTCGCACAACAAGGATTAAATGCAGCACTTGCAATGTGTCCTATTACTTGGATTATAATAGCAATAATTGCTATTATAGCAGCGTTATACGCAGTAGTAGGGGCAATAAATAAAGCAAAAGGTACATCTATTTCAGCTACTGGAATAATAGCAGGAGTATTTTGGACTTTAGGAGCTACTATATGGAATATAATAGCTTACACATGGAATAAGTTTGCTGCATTTGCAGAATTTTTAGCTAATGTATTTCGAAATCCAGTCTATTCGATTAAAGTCTTGTTTGCTAATCTTGCAATTAATTTCTTAGATATATGTGCAAGTATGACTAGTGGTATAGATAGCTTTGCAACTAATTTTGCTAATGCAGTAATAGATGGAGTAAACGGAGCCATTAAAGGACTTAATTGGTTCATAGAAAAATGTAATGAGGTTTTAGGCACTGACTTTGGCACATTTGGAACTATAGAACATACATCAAGTATTACAAGTAGTATACAAGGTGCTAAAGCTAGTATACAAGATTGGTTAGGCGATAAACCAGAAGACTATATCGAAATTCCTAAAATGCAAATGAAGGACTTAGGCGGTGCAGCTATAGCAGGATATAACTGGGGAAGTAATGCAGTAGATAAAGTAAAAGGTATGTTTTCTAATGATGGTACTGATGCAGGTTCTCCATTTGATTACGCTGATTTATTAGCAAATGCAGAGGCTATGTCACCCAATATTGCGGATACAGCTAAAAATACTGGAGCAATGAAAGATGCTTTAGATATAGCAGAAGAAGACTTAAAGTATATGCGTGATATGGCAGAAACAGAAGCTATAAACAGATTCACAACCGCAGAAATAAAGGTCGATATGACAAATCATAATACTGTTAATAATGACATGGATATAGATGGAATAATAGATGAACTAGGAAGCAGATTAGAAGAATCTTTATATGAAGTAGCGGAGGGGGCGACTTACGGTGTATAAATTTTATATAGATAAAGTGGAGTTGCCTATAACTCCTTCAAAATTAGATATGAAAATTAATAATAAGAATAAAACAATGACACTTCTAAATGATGGAGAAATTAATATTTTAAAGACTTCAGGGCTCACAGAAGTGTCTTTTGATTTTATGATTCCACAAGTTAAATATCCTTTCTCTAATGTGGATCTAAAAGATGCAGATTATTATCTTGAAAAACTAGAAAAATTGAAAACCAATAAAAAGCCTTTTAGGTTTATAGTAGTAAGACTTACACAAGGTAATAGAAGCTTATTTGATACTAATATGAATGTATCTCTTGAAGATTACACAATTAAAGAAGATGCAAAGGAAGGTATAGACTTAACGATTTCTGTAAAATTAAAACAATATAGAGATTATGGAACTAAAGTTATTAGTATGCCAGTTAATAATACAGTAAGTGCAGCTGCTAAAAATGGAGTCATATTTATACCTGCAAAGGAAGAAAGACCTCCATCAAGTAATCAGCCATCTAATAAGACTTATACTGTTAAAAAAGGCGATTGTCTTTGGAATATATGTAAGCAATATTTAGGTGATGGAAGTAAATATCCCGAAGTTGCAAAGTTAAATAATATTCCTAATGCAAATAAAATTTATCCAGGGCAGGTGATTAAATTTGCTTGAGTTAACTATTAATAATAACAAAACAATGTATATTCCATGTGTAGAAGATGGGGTTACTTGGGAAACTGAAAGAAAAAGTGTTCCAGGTAAACTTACTTTTAATGTAGTACAGGATAGTATATTAAATATCGCAAATGGTAATTCAGTAAGACTAAAGAAAGATGGTCAAAATGTATTTTATGGCTTTATTTTCACTTTAAAACGAAATAAAGATAATACTGTAAAAGTGACAGCGTATGACCAACTTAGATATTTAAAGAATAAAGATTCTTATATTTACAACAATAAAAAAGCCAGTGAATTTATTAAGATGATAGCAGCAGATTATAAATTAGATCTTGGAACTATTGAAGATACAGAGTATGTAATACCAAAACGTAATGAAGATAACGCAACATTATTTGATATGATTGAAACCGCATTAGGTGAGACTGTAAGAAATAATAAAAAGCTTTTTGTATTGTATGATGATTTTGGTAAGCTTACTCTTAAGAATATTGAGAGCATGAAGATTCCTTTAATGTATGATAGCGAAACATTAGAGGATTTTGATTATACAAATTCTATAGACAGTAATACTTACAATAAAATTAAACTTTATTATGATAATGAAGATACAGGGAAAAGAGAGGTCTATATTGCACAACATGGTGAGAATATAAATAAATGGGGAGTATTACAACATACAGATAAAATAAATGAAAATGTAGATGGGAAGGCAAAAGCAGATGCACTCTTAAGCTTATATAATAAAGAAACTAAAACATTAAGTATTAAAAATTGTCTTGGAGATGTAAGAGTAAGAGCTGGAACTAGCATACTTGTAAAACTAGATTTAGTATATACTAAACTTCAAAATTGGATGGTAGTTGAAAAGGCAAAACATTCATTTGAAGACAATCAACATTTAATGGATCTAACATTGAGAGGAGGCATGTTTGTTGTATAATACAAATGACATAATGAGAATGATGAAAAAAGCATCTGATGATAAGATTAATTCAAACAAGCCAACAGAAGTTTATTTTGGTACTGTTAAAGTTGTAAAACCACTCACAATTGATGTTGAGCAAAAGAATTCTTTAGTTGATGGTGACAATGTTGATTTAGTATTAACTAACAATGTAAAGGACCATTATGTAGATATTACAGTAAGTCATAATACTGAAACAGAGACTTGTACAGTAGGGCATAAACATAAATATAGTGGCAGAAAGAAAATATTAATGCATTATGGTTTACAAGTAGGTGAGAAGGTGATTCTTATTAGAGTTCAAGGAGGACAAAAATATATTGTAGTAGACAGATTAGAAAATCCACGAACCAAAGGAGAGTGGTCATAATGAGTTTAACACCAGTTGATAACTTAGGAAATGACTTAGAGATAGTAATACAAGAAGATGTCACAGAGACATATAAGCTTAATATAGAAAAAGATAGAGTAATAGGCTATACAGATGAACTTGAAGCCATGAAACAGGCTATATATAAAATAATTAATACGGAAAGGTATGATTATCTTATTTATTCCTGGAACTATGGAATTGAATTAAATGATTTATTTGGTGAACCTATACCTTATGTTTATAGCGAAATTAAAAGAAGAATAATTGAAGCATTAACACATGATACAAGAATTGAGAGTGTTGATGCTTTTTCTTTTGAACAAATTAAGCGTGGGGAAGTATTTGTTAAGTTTACAGCACATACAATCTATGGTGATGTTACAGAGGGAAGGAAGGTGAATTTCTAATGTTTGAAGCTATAACCTTTGAAGTTATTTTGCAAAGAATGCTTGATAGAATACCTAATAATATTGATAAAAGAGAAGGTTCTATTATTTATGATGCTTTAGCTCCAGCAGCGGTAGAACTTCAAAATATGTATATTGATTTAGATGTTATTTTACAAGAAACCTTTGCAGATACATCCAGTAGGACATATTTAATTAAAAGAGCTAGTGAGAGAGGTTTATCTCCTTATCCTGCCACATATGCAGTTATGAAAGGTGTATTTAATATGAATGTACCTATAGGAAGTAGATTTTCTTTAGATGAGTATAACTACACTGTTACAAAGCGGATAAATGCTGATTTACACACATATGAATTAACATGTGAAACTATTGGAGTCGAAGGAAATAGACACTTTGGAACTCTGATACCTATTGAATATATTCGTGGCTTAGAAAGCGCAGAAACAACAGAACTTTTGATACCTGGAGAAGACGAAGAAGACACAGAAGAATTTAGACAAAGATACTTTGATAGTTTAGATCCACAAAGTTTTGGAGGTAATATTGCAGACTATAAGCAGAAAACTAAAGCTATACAAGGTGTAGGTGGTGTAAAAGTTTATCCAGTATGGAATGGAGGAGGTACTGTTAGAATTGTTATATTAAATTCAGAATTTGAAAAGCCAACTACCGAATTAATAGATTTAGTGCAAACAACAATAGATCCAGAAGAGAACCAAGGCAAAGGATTAGGTCTTGCACCAGTAGGCCATGTAGTTACTGTAGAAGGTGTACAAGAAACCATTATAGATATAGAGTTAGAAATAACATTCCAAAATGGTGGTGCTTGGGAGAATACCCAAACTAGAATACAAGAAATAATTAAAAGCTATCTGCAAGAATTAAATAAAACATGGGAAGATAACAGTTCTCTAATAATCAGAATAAGCCAGTTAGAAAGTAGGCTCTTAGAAATTGAACAAATTTTAGACATAACAAGCACTAAAATAAATGGAGTTGAAGAAAATTTAACTTTAGCGCCAGATAATATTGCAGTTATTGGAGTGATAAGTAATGTATAGAGAAATAGATCTAGGTAATTATTTACCACCAATAACTAAAGAAACTAAGGAATTTAAAGAGGTAGTAAAGACTGAAAATCCAGAATTTAATTTACTAAGAGGGTATATAGAAGATGCTTTTGATGACCAATTTATTATGGATGCTACAGAGTATGGAGTTAAGAGATGGGAAAGTATTCTTAAAATATATCCAGGTACTACAGACACATTATTAAATAGAAAATATAGAATATTAGTTTATCTTAATAGAAAAATTCCTTATACCTACAGAGTTATGCTAAATCAATTAATACAATTTTTTGGTTTAAAAAATATAGATATTGATTTAAAAAACACTATATACACATTAAATATTGCTATTAAAACATTTGATTATGAACTTTTTAAAACTGCTATGGATGAAATAAATATTATGAAACCATGTAATTTGATATTTGGTTCAACTATGATAGCAGAAGTAAGCTCGCGATTAAATATAGGAACCGTAATGCTTTGTGGTGAGACAATAACAGTTTATCCATATCAGACAAGAGATATTGAGAGCAATGTAAAAGTAGAAGTTGGTGGAGCACTAGACACACAATATGAAATAGTAACAGTATATCCAAAGGAGGTTTAATTATGGCAGAAGAAAGATTTTACACAATACTTACTAATGTAGGTAAGGCAAAGGTAGCAAATGCAGCACTATTGAATAGTAATGTAAGTTTAACAACGTTGAAGGTAGGAGATGGAAATGGTGCTTATTACAATCCAACAGAAGAACAGACAGAGTTAAAGAATACAGTTTATACATGTAATGTTGGCTCTGTAAGTGTTGATAAAGATAATCCAAATTGGATTGTAGCTGAAACAATAATTCCAGGAAGTGTTGGAGGATTTACAATAAGAGAAGTTGGTCTATTTGATACTGAAGGAGATATGATTGCAATAGGTAAATACCCAGAAACATATAAACCAGTAGTTGCAAATGGTGCTAGTAAAGATTTAAATGTAAGAACAATTTTCGAGGTAAGTAATGCAGCAAATGTTAATTTAAGTATTAATCCTAGTATTATTATTGCTACAAAAGAAGATATAGAGAGTTTACAGAAGCAAGTTACAACGAATACTGAAGATTTAAAAGGAAAAGCGAGTACAAAGCATACACATTCCAAAACTGATATAACTGATTTTCCAAGTTCAATGAAAAATCCGAATGCTCTTACTATAAGTCTTAATGGTACAAGTCAAGGTGCATATGATGGTGGTACTGCTAAAAATGTAAATATAACGCCAAGTTCTATTGGAGCAATGCCTTCAAATGGTGGTGGTGCATTTCCGATTTTTGGTTCGATAGAGCTATCAACAGCAACACCATTCATTGATTTTTGCTTTGGACAATCAACGGCAGATTATACATCAAGAATTATAGAAAGCGGTTCTGGACACTTGGATGTATATGCAGGAAATGGAGTGAATTTTTCAGGAAGTATATCAGCACCTAATCATATTTATGAAGAAGGCATCTGGACACCAAACGCATTTGGTGCAGGTGGGACAAATAATGTTACGTATATTTCTAGGTATGGATGGTTTAAAAGGTTTAATAATCTAGTATTTTTTGCAGGATATGTTGAATTAAATGCTTTTGATTTTGTGGGGTATGTTCATATAGGGGGCATACCATTCAGCCCATTGAATGTTAAAAGTCATTGTAGTGTAAATATTAGAGATTATGCTAGTTACACGAATGAACCACTATTCGGTGAAGTATTGAGTGGCTGTATTATTAATATTCTATCTGGTTCAGATAAGGGCATAAGTGGAAATCAATTTAAAAGTGGATCAAAGATATTTGTGTCCGGATTTTATGCAATAGGTTAGAAAGGATGATTAATTATGGAAGAAAAGATAACATTAGATATGCTTACACCAAATGGAGTGAGTGTTAAAAAACAAAAATATACAGTGATAGATGATGTTGAATATGTAATTGGAGATATATGGAGAAAAGCTTATGCAAATAGTGAAAGAGGTAGGGTGGAAATACAATCTGAATTAGATGAGAAGTATGTGACAGCAATATTTTCAGTTTGGGGAAATAGTACAACTGTAGAAGATATACCAGAATAGGTTAAAAGGATGTAGAAAAATAAATAATATTTAAAGCAATAATTAAGGACTTTTTGGGAGTCTTTTTTTATTGCTTCAAACAAAGGGTTTAATAGACTTTTATAGAAATTAATACTAATAGATATAGTTAGGAGGGGGAAATATGACTGGTTCACCTAGAATTGATTCAGGCTCTGGTAGAAGCTTTGATTCAGGAAGTCCAAGAAGTTAAATAAAAAATCTAAGAAGGCAGTTTTTTAACTGTCTTTTTATTTTGCAAAAAATTAAGAAAAGAGGTAAGAAAGATGGAAAAAACAACAATTATAAAAACAAGTTTTTATGGATCAGTATGTGCTATAGGTGGAGCTATAGGAAATCTAGTAGGTGGATTTGATGCAGTGTTTAAAGCACTAATTATATGTATGATTATAGATTATGTTACTGGAATAATCGTAGCAGCAGTATTTAATAAAAGCCCTAAGACAGAGAATGGAGCATTAGAAAGTAATGCAGGACTTAAAGGATTAGCCAAAAAGATATTTATATTATTAATTGTAGCCGTAGCGGTCCAAGTCGATATAGTACTTAATTCTAACTTTATTAGAAATGCTGTAATTCTAGGCTTTATAGCAAATGAGATATTAAGTATTATAGAAAATGGTGGATTAATGGGAATACCAATGTCACCAGTTTTGGTTAATGCAATAGATATTCTTAAGAAGAAAAGTGAAGAAAGTAAGTAATCAGAGCAGTCTTAATGGCTGCTTATTTTTATATCAAAAAGGAGGAACAATCTATGGCATATACAGGATGGATAGAAAGAGAGAATAATTGGTATTACTATAAAGCAGATAAAAAGCAGACTGGATGGCTTAAGGATAGCGATAACAGATGGTATTACTTACAGGTTAATACTGGGATGATGCAGACAGGGTGGATAAAATATAAAGATAAGGATTGTTATTTAGCAGAAAAAGCAAGTGGACCATTTAAGGAAGGACAGGCATATCAAAATGTGACAGTTGCATTCGATGGAATTTCTTATAAATTTGATAATAACTGTTATGCTACAAAAGTAATTGCAGATGTTATAAGCGATAATTTATGCAAGATGATATCAGTCTTCGAGGGATGCAGATTAAAAGCATATAAGTGTACAAGTGGAGTTTTAACTATTGGAATTGGATGTACAAATAAGAAATGGACTAGCAAAGGAACAATAACAATAGAAGAAGCATATCAGGCATTCCAAGAAGATATAAAGGTATTTGCAGATGGAGTTGCTAATTTGTGTAAAAATGCTAGCGTTAATCTAAACATATATGAAAGAGAAGCATTAATAAGCTTTGCATTTAATTGTGGTTTAGGAGCTTTAAAAGATTCTACTTTATGGCAATTAATTAAAGCTGGTAATAGAAATGCAACTAAAATAACTAATGCATTTTTAATGTGGACTAAGAGTGGTGGAAAAGAACAGCCAGGGATTGTTAAGAGAAGAAATGCTGAAGCTAGATTGTTTTTAACAGGTAAATATACATTATTTAATTAATATGCTATAATTTCATAGGCTAAGATGCACACAAGTTAGAAAACAATAAAAGTCGGTTAGAGATTAGTTTCTTTAATTGGCTTTTATTTTTTTGTAATAATATAGTAAGAAATCCTTAATACATCTGCCAACAAACTGACATCAACCAATAATAATATGTTATTAAGGTAGTTATTACAAGAAAGGAAGATGATGTTATGGTAAAAGAGAATCTAGAGTTAGAAGTTAAAAGTAAACTTACAAGAGAAGATGAGCAAATGTTAAGAAAAGCATTAGAAGGAATAAATGGATGGTATTTCAATCCTATAGCATTAATCACCAATGGCAGAGAAGATTATTATTTCATATGTAAAGTAAAAACGGTAATTAAAAATTTGCAGATGAAATTGGCAAAAATATATGTTAGGATTCAAGAAGGAAATAAACCAAGATTATTAGCAATAGAAGGGATCTCATAAAGGAATTAAAATTTGATATACTTATTATATTGAAAAGGCAGTATATAAGATTAATTTCTTATGTGATGCCTTTATTTTTTTATGCAGAAATATTTGTAAAGATAATGTTATTAATAAAAATATAATGATTTATTAATAAAATGTATATATCTACTAATTATGATGATAAATAACAAAAAAATAAAAAATAGGAGAAAGATGTGGAGAGAGAGGATAAAGAAAATCTAAGAATGAAATTATATGAGTATATAATTGAATATGGAATAGATGATCCTAGGACTATTCTTATAAGTCAGCAATTAGATAAATATATAGTTAAAGAACAAATAGATATTACAGAGACAGATAGTTATTAAATGTTAGAGGGCAGCATGTAAGATTAATTTCTTATGTGGTGCCTTTATTTTTACACAAAAAAGA
>ERZ810019.279-NODE-279-length-10719-cov-8.13663_pt1 | contig 10719 bp, 12 predicted proteins | sample MGYA00520494_ERZ810019 | MGnify/ENA primary metagenome ERZ810019 (study PRJEB31588, sample SAMN03398862) | human gut metagenome | study: EMG produced TPA metagenomics assembly of the PRJNA231909 data set (A prospective, longitudinal analysis of the... | reverse complement strand
ATGTCTAACAATTTTACCTTTGTCATCACCTTCTACATCATACATCCATCTATCAGCAGTATATCCGTTAGTAGAGAATGATGTTCCCCTCTGCCAAACTGAAAACCCACCATTTATAAATAAATTAAGATTCGCCAAATCTTTCAATTGCGTAGTATTATTTGCTACCCGTTTGGTTAAATCATTAATATCATTAGTATTTTTTTCACAAGTAATTCTATTACTTTCTGCTTTTTCTGCCAATGCTGTCGCATCACCTAATGCTATTAGCGCATTTAAATTTTCTTCTGCTTGCTTAAGTACATTACTCAATGCATTAGCATCTGCTCCTATTTCATTTTTTAAATTTGTAAGCTGTATTTTTAATTCTTTTGCTTCTTCAATGCTTCCACTAAAGCTGTTTTCAAGAATAGCATTTAATACACTTACCTTAAAGCTTTTAACAACACCTTTTTGACTAACTATTAATAAATCATTGTCATTTATCTCTGTTGCTTCTGGTAGCATATCAAATCTTTTTATTCCATAGCTCATTTTACTCCCTCCTATTCTACTGCTAATGCTTCATTTCTGTTAGTTGTTATAATTTCATCTGAATTAGTCGCCAATACTGTAGCAGACTCATTACTATTTCTTTCTATTATGACCCTAATCCCAACCCCATATTTAACTGATATTTTATTTTTAAATTCATATGGAGCTGCTGCAACCTCTTCCCATATTGGTTCATCATCAAAAGGATTATTACTAGCCAATATATATACTGTGTCTATTCCTACCTGTGCATTTATAAATTCTTCACAAATATAGGTTATCTCACTAACTAATTTTCTTGTTGTAACTGTCTTAATAAAATCTATAGAACTATATGGAGAATTTATTTTTTCAAAAGTATATGTCCTAGTTGTAGATGCTCCGTTATTATCAGAAGCTGTTATAGTTATAATATGTTGTCCTAATGCTAATCCTCTAAATATACCTGCTAAATCCACAACATAATTTATATTTCTTTGTGCTATGAAACTATTAATTTGTTCATTATCCACCTTTATTATTGCAGTAATGATATCATTAGGATTTGCATCATTAACACTAAAATTTTGTGTAAAACTTTTGTATTGCTGTCCCAAATTTTCATCAAAACCACTTATTGTCGGTGCTACATTAGGAGGAACAATTTTGGTAAAAGTATATGTTCTAGTAGCTGTTAACCCTTCACTATCTGAAACTATAATTTGCAATGTATGTGCCCCTAATGTTAATGAATTAAACTTAGCTAACGGAATTGAATAATTATTAGCACTATTTTGTGCTACTGGATAAGTAGTTACCTGAACATTGTCTAACTTTATTGTTAATTGAAGATTTCCGCTGTCTTGTGCATCACTTACTACTATACTTGTATTAAAAGGCTCGTATTTATCACCTAAATCCGAATCATTTCCACTTATAGTAGGAGCGGTATTTGGTATCTTTATAACCCCATTTGCATATGTGCAATTCTGTAATGCTCCCCATCCTTTTATTGTTGGTGTATCATCAATATCAACTGCTACTCCTATAGCTATAAAATTTATTTTATGTCCTTCACTATTTGGTACAATTATTTCAACAGTTTTTATTATATCTCCACTTTCATTCTGTGTTACTGTCTCAGATTTTACCACAATTGCAGAATTGTCAGGAGATTCTTCGTCTAGAACATATCCAACTTTGTATAAAAATTTCCATCCACCAGAACCCGAAAGTCTAATAGTAAATGTCACTTTTTCTCCTACAGTATATTCATTTTTCTTAGGTGAAGCTTCAAAATTTACACTTGCCATACTTTTACCTCCAACAAAATCCGATACCCTCAATATAAGTATCATCATCTAACTCAATTCTTTTTAATGCAGTATTAAAACTACCTTCGTTTAATGTAATTCCTTCTTTATTTAATAAAGGTTCTACTACTACACCATTACTATAAAACCTCTCCATTATATTTATATTCAGTAGTCTTCCCATATTTAAAAATCCATCAACACAAACTTTAGCTATGTTTAAAGACATATCAATACTTTCTTCAATTCCTCCTTCAATTCTATTCATATTAAGCGCGTTTAGTGGTGTACCTTCTTCTACTATGTTACCTTCTTTTCTTACTAATGTAGATGTTCCATCACTGTTAACTTTTATTTCGTAAGTATTGGGTCTCTGAACCACTCTATTTTTCCATATTTTTCTCTCAAACATCTATATTCCTCCCTCTCCAGAATATATCTCACCACAATAAATATTATTTGTTGCATTACTATTTAGAATTTCAAATAGAGATTTTAAATTTTTTTCAAGTCTTATTGCATCTTCAAAATTAAAAGAATCTCCAGGATTCCAATTTGTTTTCATCTTTATCCAAGAGATATTTTCTAATACATTTAATTGCTCTATATTATTTTCAATTCTATTTAAACCATTTGCAAATTCTAAAGATCTATAATCTCTACTTGTATCACATTCGATCTTAACTGGAACACCAACTATTTCCTCAATCATATTTGCTATTATAAGAGTATTGTGTTCAACCCTGTTAAGATCTACCGCATTATAATAATCATCTTTATCCCAATCAACTTTAATATTTAATTCCATTAGACCACTCCCTTCCCTTCTAATCTTCCACTCAAGTAGCCTTCATAATTCAATTCTTGCTTAGTCACGTTAATTAAATTAGTAGAATCAAATCCATTTTGTATAGTAATCCTATCAGCAACCCCTAACATTGGATTACCTCTCCAATTTACTGTAAATGTATTTACATTATCATTATTTTCTTTTATTATCCACTTTGCTACATTTATAGCTTGCTCTTCTGTATTAATCAAATAATTATCTAACTTCATAATACTTCCTGTATTCAAATTTTCATCATTATAAGTTAAAACAACTGGATTTTCTAAATCTGATGGATAATATGTTACTTCTACAGTTTTAACAATATCGCTCACAACCACCTGTGGTTCTTTATAAATATTATCAAATGTAATATTATCCACTGGACTATTAAAAGAGACCTCATATATCCTTGCACGTCTGTATGGCTTACACCATTTATTTAATATTATTTGTATTTCTATTGCTCCAACAAGTCCATTACTTTCATAATTGTTCACTTGCCCTGTATTCATTATAGTATCATTTAATAATTCTTCTCCTAAACTATTATAGGTTTTTATAGTAAATTCCGTTGCATATTCATTATTTAATGTATCAAAAATTATTTTTATTGCATTTCCTGTTTGCTCTTTATCTAATCTAAAAGTTATTTTTAATTCCTCTTCAAATCTCCCTTCATCGTTAGATAAACTTTTACTTACCCAACCTGTTTCTTTATTTTTTTCTGGTAAATTAAAAGAACCATCTAATTTAAAATAATCCTTTTCAAATGTCAAATATTTCTTATCTGCTACTGATATGTTATTCATTATTTGATTCTTATTACCTATTATTTCAGTGTTGGTAGCTTCTATATCTGCTAGAACTGTTTTTGCATCTACTAATTGTGATATATTTAAATATCCCTCATTATCACTATATACAACACACATTCCTGCTATAGCAATCATTTGTATTAAATTTCTATATGTTACTTTTTCATATAACCCTTTAGTCATTATAAGTTTAAGATTATTACTCAATTTGTAATTACTTATACCTATATTATTCAGAATTCTTTTAGCAAAATCATATAAACTTAAATTTAACTCATTTGATAAATTTTCAGTTTCATCACTACTTAAGCTATCTAGTATATCTCTTGCGGTAAAGGTAGCCGTCAAAGTTCCTTCATCAGATTGTTGTGTCTTTAAAAAGTATTTTCCCACTTGAATGTCTTCATATATCCCATCACCTATTTCAACACCTATATCTAAAAATACCTCTTGTCCCTGCTTTACATAATTATAAAATCCATCTTTATTAAGCATATTAAACCTTCTATTAGAATTATCAACAACAAATTTCAATTCATCACTTGGCAAACTAGAACTAATATTGTCTAACTCTTGTATAAGATTAAAGCTTATCAATGATTCATCATTATGTTCCTCAATTATTCCAAAATCAACTTCAACAACTTTACAACGCCTATATGGTTTACACCATTTTATTATCTCAACATCAATCCTTTTATAATTATCTAATTGCTCTATAAGCTCGTATATTGATTTAGTATTATTTGTTACATCTACTCTTTTTAATAACTCTCTATTTTCATCATATACATATATATTAAATTCACTCGCATACTCATTATTTAATACATCAAATGCAATAGTTAATCCAATACTAGAATGAGTTCCATTAAAATTAAAAATTATTTTTTCACTAGGATAAAACACTCCTTCTTCATCACTTAAATTTTTGCTATAATATCCTATTTCTTCTTTATTATTTGCATTAGGTGGAAGATTAAAAGAACCATCTAATTTGAAATAATCTTTTTCAAATGTTGCTATTTTTAAACTTTGTATTCTTACTTTATTAGTTAATTGTTTTGCCTTGCTAAAAATTTCTTCTTCTGGAGTTGTTTTTATATTATCTATATATGCAGTCAAATCTAATATTTCAAATCTCACTACTGCATGTGTCTTTCGGCTTGGTGCATAAATAGCTTCTTTAAATTTTTCGCTAACTTCTATCATTTGAGCACCTACCTTTCAATAATATTAAATTTAGCATTTTTATATATCATATTTCCTTTAATAAAAGCTACTCCTGTGGAAGTTCTATCTCCACAATAAAAAGTCCCACTTTTTGTTCCTCCCTCTTGCGGATCAATATATTTAACATTAAAAAATACTGGATTAACAGCATTTAATAATTTCTCCATCTCTTCCTTTGTTAAGATTCCCCATGACATTTCTATCTTTCTTTTAGTTGCTATTCTTTCAATTATTATTTCACCTTTTGCATTTCTCTCAGCTTTTGAAATATCTTGAATACCAACTTGATAATCAGTAGGAGCAGGAATTTCTACCCCATCAATAATTATTAAAGCCATCATGCTCCCTCCTAAACAGTTTTGATTATCATTTTACTACCACTTCTATTATTTTCCCTATCTAACAATGGATTTATTATTCTTGCAAATGTAATACCATCTATTTGCAAGATTATATCTCCACCTTGCCTTTGACTTGTAATTGCTCCATTTTGTAATTGCATAGCTGATAAAATTGCATTTACTATAGTCTCACTTATTTTATCCATCCATCCTGTATTATTTTCTAATGGAACTACTGCTTCCTTTCCTGCTTCACCTACCATAGCTAGTGTAGGACTATCTATAACTCCGCCTTTAGCTAAATAAGGCACTTTAGGAATGTTAAGTCCAAAGCTTTCACCGCCATACTTAGGCACCCACTCTGGTATATCTATATCGAAATCATTAATTCCATCTATAACAGCATTAATCATACCTATAATTGCATTCAAAGGAGTTTGAACAATTCCCTTTAATGAATCAAATACCCCTTTAAATATTGTTTTTATACCATTCCAAGCTTTTTCCCAGTTACCAGTAAATACACCGGACACAAACTCATTTATTCCATTAAATACAGTTTTTATTCCTTCCCATATAGTTTTTGAACTAGCAGAAAAACCATTCATTATATTTCCTAACATTCCAAAATGTTTAGTCCAATCAGTAGTAAATATTCCACCTAAGTATTTATCAAATGTGTCAAGAATAGCTGTTATGGATTTCCATATTCCATTACCAATTTCATAAACACCTTTTAAAGCCTTATCCCAATCTCCAGTAAAAATACCTACTAAAAAATCAATTACTCCCTTAAATGCATCTATGACACCTGTCAATATATCTGCAACTGTTCCACCTAAATCTATCAACAGCTTTCCTACTTCTTCAAAAATAGGTGCTATTATTGGCATTATATTTTTTATAATCCAATTTATAAATGGAACTAGAGTTTCTGTCCATATTTCACCTATTCCTTCTGCTATAGCTCCTATTAATTCTAAAAAAGCATCCATTAATGGTTGTATATGATCACTAACTAATTTAGAAAATTGTTCAGCTAATTCAGATAATACTGGAGCAATGTATGTGTTATATCCATCAAGTAATGTATTCACAATAGAACTTATCCCTTCACCTATTGCAGTAAACATAGGGCTTATTTTTTCATCATATACTTGATGTATTTTTATCATAGTATTAGTAACAAATTGTGCTATACTCCCTGTTATAGTTTGTATAGGTTCTAATGTATTACTTATAGCTTCTTTTATAATATCCTTATTCTCTATAAATGGTAATGTTATCGCATTTACTATATCTCTAAATACTTTGGCAACTAATTCATTAATTCCCATAAAAGCATTAGCGAATATAGCTATTAAATCCGCAGTAATTTGTTTTGCAGTATCAGATCTAAAAACACTAAATATATCTGCAAGAGCTGTCATAAAGTTTGCTGTTATAGTATTTATTTCAGACGAGATATTAAACATATCTACAATATATTTTTTTATCAACTCTGAATTTTGCTGTAAATATAAATTTATTCCCCCAAGTAGATTATCAACTATTGTAACCCCTATACTTGCTACTGCACCAGTTATCTGACCAAGATTATATATAGTAGTCTTAACCCAGTTCTTAGCAGCATTAACAACCTCACTGTCTGTAAATATATCTTTAAGAGAGTTTTTTATTCCTGATATAGAATTTTTTATACCATTAAAATTAGTATCACCAAAGCCAACTTTGAATCCTTCTTGGAATATATCAAATGCTTCTTTTAACTTATTTTTTAGATTATCAACCATAGATTGTATTTTGCTATCTATCTCGTCAATTCCTGGAGTGTCATAAAGTTGTGGAACATCAGCTCCACCACCTCCCACTCCGCCATCATCCGCACCAGAATCTTTGTTAATATCTAATTGATTTATTTCATCAAATCCCATTAACTGCCCTTGTGCTTCTTTTGCTTCTTTTCCTGCTTTTTTAGCTGCACTACCATAAGCTCCCATAGCTTGTTTAGCATTAATAAGTCCCTGTGTTGCCTGTTTACTTTGTTTGAATGTTTTTCCAAAAATTGCACTTATGAAACTTGCTATATAGGCTGTTATTGTTGCTAATGCACTCATTAATGTGTTTATTGCAGGCAGTATCGCATTATGAATCGGAGTAAATGCAATCATCAAATTACTCTTAATCTGATTTAGAGATGATACAAATTGTGCATTAGTATTTAAATTATTCATCATTCCTGTTGCCATAGCTCCGAGTCCACGAAGAATCATAGGAAATACAATTCCCCATGCAATCATTGATTTTGCCATCATTGCAATTCCGCTACTCCCACTACGAGCATTATTTCCTGTATTTCTTAATTGTGAATTTGTACCTTTAACATTATCTTTAAATGATTTTGACGTATTTCCTGCTGTAGCCGAATTCCTTGTAAAATCCTTAGTTTTTTGACTTAGGTTATTTATATCTCTTGCTGTTTCTTTCGCTTCTGTTCCTACATTAGCCAATTTACTATCTAATTCAGATAATTTAAATCCCAACTTATCTGATTGAGCTATCAGTTTATTTATGTTTGCTTCTGTCTTTAAAATTTGCTCTTCGATTTTATTTTTAGTTGTTGGATTAAATGTACTTCTATATGATTCTTTTAATTGTGCTAATTTCTCTTGTTGCTGATTGATTCTAGCATTAACATTATCTAGCGTAGCTTCTGTATTCGAAATTTGTGCTCTTATTTCTTCTGACTTAATTGGAGCACCCCTAGTTTTATTAACATTAAATGAGTCAGTAGTTTTAGTTGCTTTTTTATCTTCTGACTTAGGAAAATTAATTTTTGGTGGTTTTATATTTCTAATAGCAGTAAATGCATTTGTAAGTGTACTCTTTATTGTTTGAGATATTTTCCTTAGCCCTGCATTAATTGAATTATTCATCTTTGACATAGATATGTCAGACTGTTTAATCATTCCATCAAACATATTCTTAGTTGAATTTGCTGTCGCATTTTTCATTTTAGAAGCTATAATATTAGACATTTTATTTATTTGTTTGTCTATGTCGCTCTTAACTTCTAAATCCAGACTTATTTTCCCTACACTATCACTCATTTTAACTCCCTCCTTTCAAAAACTAGAGATATCTATTCCTAGATACCTCCAAACATTTCTTTTATTAAGTTTTGTGCTTCTTTTATTTTTTCTTCCTTTTCCTCATTTGTCATATCTTTAATTGGATTATTTCTATTTCTCCAATCATTTCTTATCTTATGCTGTTCTTTTGTGAAATTCTTTAATATATCTTTATCCTCTTCACTTCTAATTGCTACAATACTTCCAAGTGGAGTTTTTGGCATTATTCCATTAAGTAAAGAACAAAATTCTTGCCAACTCATATTATCAACTTGTGATAACCTTATATTATATTGTGCTGCAAACGAAGATTCAATAAGCTCCCAATCTTCGTACAAATCATACCATTTATTAAACACTGGGTGTATATTTCTTTGATATCTGTTCCATTTCCTCCAGACTCATATCAGATATTGCTGCCATAATTGCATTTAATATAGTGAGATATACTGCCATTGAATATCCTTGAGAATCAATATATTTTCGTGCATCTTTATTTAAAGCAACCGAAAATATCTTTTCTATTCTCTCTTCATCACTAATCTCATCATCTTCTGAATAAGCTTTAATTGCAACTGCTGCTGTAAAACTATTATTTATCTTGAACTCATGCTCCTCATCAAGTCTAATAGTAGGCTTTTGATTAGCATTTGCAACTCTGTTTACTATGTCATATACTCTTCCCATGTATACTCACTCTCCTATTCTTATATACTAATTGTATTTGCTGGTGTATATGTTGGTTTTCCATCACCTTGTAAATCAAATTCTAATGGTGCTACATTTGTAGAATCACCACCACCATTATTAGTAACATTAATTACACAATCAAATTCTAGTTTAGATCCATCAGGAAATGTTATTTCTGCCTTAGAGCTACAATCTAATCCATCCTTAAAAGTTGTAGCTGCAATATAGTCATTACCGTCATCACCTACATTTCTTTTCCCTTTTAGAGATACAGAAAATTTCTTTCCTGTCATTAAATTTCTGCTCCAACCACTAGTTGTCATTGGTGTCCATGATTCTACTGTTCCATCTATAGATATAGAAAATGACTCCATATCTGCTATTGTTTTCATGTCTTCTGAAGCACTTGTCTTTCCTTTAGTACCTATTTTAAAAGTTGTATTATATACTGGATATACTCCACTAAATGATGACATAATACATTACCTACCTTTCATAATAAATTACTGTTTCAATTACATATTCAAATATTCCATTATCATCAGTTCCAACGCTTATTGGTTCAGATGTTTTCATATCAAATTTAATTACTCTTTTTTCTCCTATAACTGCATCTTGATTACAAAATAAAGTGTTATATACTTCCTGTGCTTTTTCTTCTGCCATATTGGAGTTATTAGTCCAATGTACAAGTATAGAAATAGCCTTAGTTGAATAGCTTGTATTTGCTAATCCTCCTAAAGCTATATTAGGTGCTGGGCCTCGTATATTATAAATTCCTATACATTGTTCTTTTGTTGCATCTATCTTACCACCATACCAATTAGAGCAATCAATTCTTGTTTTTAAATATTCTTTTACTTCCTTTAGTGTCATTTAATCAATCCCTTACTAAGTTGATTTAAAAATTTATTGTAAGTATCAATTATCCATTGTTTTTTAGGACCATCAATATAACTTTCCATCCATTTGCCTTGTGCATTTACATTTTTATCCTGCCTAAAGCTAAATTCTGGATGCCAGTACAATCTACGAGCATAGGGAGTATCAAAGATTATCTGTCCTATTGAATCCTTAATAACAGTAAATCCACTTTCCTCTAATATTCCTGTATCCTTTGGAACAACTGCACTTGTAACAATATCACTTAATACTGCTTCAACTGTCATTTCAAAAGCTTGTTTACTTGCTTTTTCTAGTATTCCTATCTTTTCAGGATATAACTTAATACTAACCTTAATACTCATGATAAATTCAACTCTGTAGAAAATACTGATCCATCAGGATTTAAAGGTCTTTCAATAGAATATATATTCTTTTTAGTATTATTAACCTTTATAAATCCCTCTTTTATCTCAATATTTCCTTCTATAACAGCCTTACCACTTAATGTTACAAGTTGTTTTTCTGCTGTCATTACCTGCTTTGTCTTATCAGTATAAATGCATTTTCCAACAAATATTTTTTCTTCTTCTGGTCCATCTTCACCAAGTTCAGTTCTATAAACTTCAATATGAGTATTGGCCAAGAACTTTGGAAAAGGTAATTTCATTCCCATAGCTATAACCTCCTACAAGTTAATCCAGTTTGTTTAAGATAATTTAATACTTCTTGTGTAGTAGTTATCCCATTAACTTTCTCTGCATTAAAGCTTACACTTGTACTTCCTGCTGTAAATCCACTTAGTGGCATATTAATATATTCTCCATATTGTTCTACAAAGTCAGCATGAATACATACAGACTTTTTTATTTTATCTTGCTGGAAAGGTGTAAGATTATCAAACCCTATTCCAACAATTCTATTATAAGTAAGAGAATTAATTTGATCTGTAGCTTTTTCTAATTTACC
>ERZ810019.274-NODE-274-length-10919-cov-8.06683_pt1 | contig 10919 bp, 16 predicted proteins | sample MGYA00520494_ERZ810019 | MGnify/ENA primary metagenome ERZ810019 (study PRJEB31588, sample SAMN03398862) | human gut metagenome | study: EMG produced TPA metagenomics assembly of the PRJNA231909 data set (A prospective, longitudinal analysis of the... | reverse complement strand
TTCTTCCTGACTTTGTATCTGAATCATAAATAATTTTATCAATATAAGTATTTAGTAATAATTTTTTCATAGGAAAATCTGCGTTTTTCCATAATTTTGAAAAGTTTAAAATCATTTCAGTTGAAGCAGTAATTTCTTTAATTGCCAGTTTAGTGTTCTCATTAGAACTTTCTAATTCAAATTTTTTGAATTTCAAAGATTTTAACTCAGTGTTTAATTCTTCAAGCTTTTTTTCAAACAAATCATATAAATTAGGGTTTAAAGATATTTTTTCAAGCAAATTATCGATTTGAATTTGTTTTTGTGAAATCTGTTTTTTTATTGAATCCAGATCTTTTTTACTATATATATCAGATTTAAGGCTTTCTTTATAATTTTCAATTGTATATATTAGATCACTTTCATCAGTAGTTTCTTTAAGCAATTCATCAACAATATCATTTTCTAGTTTATCTGCTCTCACATTTTTACAATCACATAAAACTCCACTTGAATTAGTTTTAGTTAAGCATACATAATATCGCAATACTTCACCTGTTTTTTTTGATATATGTCCTTGCTTTTGTATCATTCTTCCACCACATTTTTTACAATAAAGAATATTATTAAGTAGCCCAGAAGAATTATTACTAACAAGTCTTGGGGCAAGATCTTTATTTCTATCTAACTGCTTTTGAACTTTAAGCCATAAAAGATCGTCTATTATTCCTTCATGTTTTGAAATTGATAAAATCCAGTCACTTATATCTTTATATTTATCTTTAGAGTCTTTTTTATTATAGCTTAGTATTCCATTTCCATTAGGCTCACCAAATACAGTTGCACCTTTACTTTCTAAATAGCTTATAACAAGTTCTGATGATTTTACATAAACAGGATTTCTAAGTAATAACTGAAGAGCTTTAACATCCCAGGCAACATTACGTTTTGTATTAATACTATTTATTATAAGATGTTTTTGAAGTTTACTTAGGCTTCCAAGTTTCAAATAACTTTCGAAAAATGATTTTACAAGATTTGTTTCAGATTTAACAGGAGAGAGTTTCACCATTTTCTTTTGTTTTCCGTTAGCATCTAAATAATAATCTGGCTCAGAAATAAAACCATATGGAGGAGTACCTCCAAGCCAGCGTCCTGTCTTTGCAAGTTCATACATATTATCACGAATACGTTCAGCTATTGTCTCACGTTCTAACTGAGCAAAAACGCTACTTATAAACATCATAGCAGTTCCCATTGGACTACTTGTGTCAAATTGTTCACGAATAGATATGAAATCAATATTTAATTTTTTTAATTCATCTACAAGGGTAGAAAAATCAGAAACATTTCTACTTATTCTATCAAGTCTATAGCATATTATTGCATCAAATTTGTGTGCTTTTGCATCTTTCATCATTTTTTTAAATTCTGGTCTATTTGTATTCTTTCCTGAGAACCCTTCATCTTCATATATTGAAATTTCAGTATAATTATTATCAGTAGCATATTTCTTACACATCTCAATTTGATTTTCTATGCTTTCACCTTTACCAGTAAATTTAGATTTTCTCGAATAGATAGCAGCTTTCATTTATATTACCTCCGAATATTATGTATATTAATAATTGTAAGTTTAAATATCATATAAGTTAATTGAGAATTAGTACATATTTATATTAAAAATAAGTATGAATAGTACTAAATTGCACATGAATTATAGGGTATTTCTCTAGTCATAAAATTATTTCTAATACTAATATATTTAAGCTCGTCCGAAATTATAGAATAAATTTTATAATTTATAATTTCTTTGGTCACATTAAAATATTCTGCCATTTCATCAATAGTAGAAATACAGTTATTAAGAGCTTGTACAAATTCATCATCACTTATAAGAAAATTAGCACCCCATATCCTTGCTAGTCTTTCTTTTTTATTTTTATATAGTTGCTCTGAATAATTTTTAGATTTAACAGTCAAATCACCATTAGTAGTAAAATGATGTCCAAGTTCTTCGGCCAAAATAGAAATATATATGTAGCTATAAGAAAGAATCGATTTATCTACACATATAGTAGGAGGAATGTCCGGTATTTTTAAATATATTCCTTTAGAATCAGAAAAATTGATTTGGATTTCCTCAAGAATTATTTTTTCTTTTTCAATTATTGAAAAAATAGTATTCAATTTCTTCATATGTATATCACCGCCATGTAAATTATGGTATATATTATAATATATTGAGAACATATGTTCAATAGTAACAAATAAAATAAGGTGTTCATGAAGAACACCTTGATTAATAACAGGTTATAAAAATTAATTAAAATTAAAAAAATAACAATATAGATTTTGAATATAAGTGTTACTGATGAACATTATATTAATTAGCTCACATATTCTTCAGTAGTAGAGTTCATTTCATTTTCAATAGCTAAACTTTCTCTATATTCTTTAGCTTCAGCTAGCATTGTCCATTTAGCTTCAATTCCCATATTTTCTAATTGTTCACGAATATCTTTTATATTAACTCTAAAGAATTCTTTCTTTGAATTAACCTTATTAACTTGATGATTACTAAAGATTTTATGTAGTTCATTTTCAAGCTTAGGAGCATCATTACTGAAAATCATACTATGTACATCAAATGAAAATGGTACACTTGCATCACCAAGTTCTCTAACTCTATCAAGTGGATTCAAACGCCTAGTCATGCCAATTTTATAGACATTTTCACCAAATGAGCCTATATTTGAAATAATATATACATGTCCAGATTTTGTTTGTTGAGCCATAGATAGAGCTCGTTGATTTTTTTCTTCAGCTTCTTGTAGCTTCTTTTGAAGATCAATTAGTTTCGCTTCATATTTTGCTTTTTGCTGTTCACTAGCTTCCTGTAATTGAAGTTTTGCTTTTTCCATCATTTTATTTAATAGTGCTTCTTCTTTAGCAGCTTCCTTTATAGCTTTTTCATATTCTTTTCTAGCTCTTTCTTCTTCTCTAATCTGTTCTTTAATAACACGTTGTTCTTCCTTTTCTTTTTCCTTTAATTCAGTAGTTGCAACAGCCCAATTCAATTCTTCAAGTCTAGCTTGAAGGTAATTATCAGTTATTCGTGCATTTTTAAAAGGTTCACCTAAACTATTAACTAAAGTGAATGCATCTAATATTTTTTGTTTTAATATGCCATAGTTAGTTGATTTAACAGTTGCTAAAATGGTATCTACTTTACCATTAAATGCATCTGTAACAAAATCAATAGCAGTTGTTCGTCTGTTATTTTCAACATAATCACAGTCAGCAGCAAGTCCATTTTTAACAATGACTTTAGTTTTTTCTCTAGCTTTTTTCAATTCTTGACCAGCTTCAGTATAACCAAAGTCGTCAGCTAAATCATCAAGTACACTACTACTTGGAACTATATATTGATTTCCATAACCTTCAATAACATTTTTTAAAGCTTTTATTTTATCTTTCATTTTATCGTAATCTTTTAATGCTTTATATGCATCACCAGCAATTTCCTCAGCTTTTTTATGAGCTGTTTCAATTATTTCTTTGCTCTGACTCATAGATGTAGAAATAATATCTTCATATTCTGATTTTTTTTCTTTAATTTGAGAATCAATTTTTTTCTTTTCTTCTAATGCATCATCTTTTATTTTTTTTGCTTCTAATTGTGCAATTGATAATATAAATTTATATCTTTCTTTTATTAAATCAGCTTCTATAGCAGATTCATTTAATAGATCATTACATTTTTTCTCAATATCGATAATACATTCATACTTACTTAGTTCTGATAATTTACTATCTTTATTTTTATTTGAGTTCTCTAATTCTAATATAGTTGCATTCTTTTCAGAAAGTTTAGATTCATAGTCTTTTTTTAATTTGTTTTTTGAATTATTCATAATAAATAAGGCTAGTAAGCCAATAATTATTAAAAATATCATATGTACACCTCTCTTAAAATTGAAAATTAAATAAAAAATAACAGTTTAAATTTAAAAATATAGGTGTTCATGAAGAACACCTTATTTAATAATTTTCAAATGGTTTTGAATAGTAAATACATCTTCCTCAGTCTCTTGAACCTTATGCTTAACAAATTTTATATCATGTGAAATACTATTTAATTTATCTTTAGTTTCAGTTCTAAATTCAGTTAAATCAGCAGTTTGATTACAAATAGAATCAATTTTTTGTTCTATACTATTTTGACTATCTTTGATTGTTTTAACATCTGATTCTATAGAATCTAATTTTGAAAGTATTTTATTTAATATTTCTTCCACAAGAAAACCTCCTTAATATTATTAGATTTAAAAATAGGTGTTCATGAAGAACCTATTATTATTTATCTTTATATTTTTGCTTTATATAATCAATAAAACCATTAATTTCTTTTATAGCTTCATCTGGAAGATCATCATAATCAGTATCGCTATGTAGAGCTATTGTTATATTAGGATCGTCTGTATAATTTTTTATATCAGAAATACCTAAAAGATAATCAGTTGAAACATTAAAAAAGTTTGCAAGATTTTTCAACAAGGCAGAATCTATATCCCGAACTCCTTTTTCATAATGGCTAACAGCTTGTTGTGAAATATTAAAAAGCTCAGCAAGTTTCGCTTGGCTTAAGTTTTTATCCGTCCTTAATTCCTTTAAACGATTCATTATTAAACACCTCAACAATATTTTACTACTTTATGGAGTTAAATATTACACTATTTTGTTGTAAAAATATAAAAAAACTATTGACTTACTACAAAGTGGAGTATATCATATAAATATAATCACTACAAAACGTAGTAAAGGGGTGACTAAAATGAGAAATAATCTTATTACAGCTCGTGGAGAAAAAAGTCAGCAAGAAGTAGCAAATGACTTAGGCGTATCCCAAAAAACTTTAAGTGCTTTAGAACGAGGATACAGGAATCCCAGTATTGATTTAATGAAAAAGCTTCAAAGCTATTATAAGATTAGTATGATTGAATTATTTGAAGATATTTTTATATTTTAATACTACATTTTGTTGTATCAACCTATTTTAATACATAAGGAGGATAAAGTGAATGGCGCAAAAGTACAGAAATATTTATCAAATAGCTAGGGAGAGTACAGGTTTACTTCAAGAAAAGGCTTCAGAACTTTTAGACATTAGTGTAGATAGTTTAAGAGCCTATGAAGGAGGGAAAAGAATACCTCCAGATAGAGTTGTTATTAAAATGATTGAAATATATGGTACTCAATATTTAGCATATCAACATTTAAAAACAGCTGCTGAAATTGGGCAGAAATATTTGCCTAATATCGAAATTACAGAATTACCAATAGCTATTTTAAGATTGCAAAAAGAAGTAAGTGATTTTATAAGGTGCAAAGATTTAATGCTTGAAATTACTTATGATGGAATCATTGATGATAATGAGAGACCAGAGTGGAACAACATAATGAAAGAACTAGATGATGTTGTTGAAGCAATAATGGCATTAAAATTTTGCAAAGTAACACAATAGAGTTTTATCCATACAATGATTACGAATAAGTTATGAGGTGTTTATATGAAAAAGGATAAGATAAAAATTACTGTTGAAGTGGAAGATAGAGAAGCTTTTAAGCAATTAATGGCTGAGACACAAGTGGAAATGGCAATGAGATTGTGCCCAGAAAAATTAAGATTGCAAGTCTTAGATCATGCATTATCAATTCTAAAAGGTGAAAAAGCAATTACTAAATGATGAGTAGGCTGAAAAGCCTTTATGATAATATTCAACATAAAAATTTATATGTGAGGTGATTATAATGTGAGAGATAAAGTGTCCTAGATTTATTCATAATAGCCAGAAGTTACGCAATGAAATTGTGGATAAAGATATTAGGCAAGTATATTTACTTAAGTTCTGTTGTGGAAACTATAAAATATGTAATTTGTGTAAGGAGGGATAAAAGTGAGTGATCTTTTTGAAAGATTTAAAAAGAAATATGAAGCAAACACAGACATGAAAGTTAAGAAAGGCAAAATTATAAAGGGAATTCTTACAGTAAAGGTATTTGATACTAATGACAAATATTTATTTTGGCTTCATGTAGTTGAGAATAATGGAATAATAGAGTGGTATTAAAAGAAGGAGGAATAACTTATGAGTAGTTTTTCTATATCTTGCAAAGCTTATGAGCTTAAAGATAGGTTAGCAAGAATATTGCTGGAAATGAAAAAAGAACCTTATGCAAAGGTTCAATAAAAATTTATGCACTAATTTTAAGATACGGATTGCAGTCCGTATCCCCATTATAAAGTATTTTGAGGGAGATGTAAAGAGATGAAAGTTATAAGTTTTTTGAATATAAAAGGTGGAGTAGGAAAGACCGTTTCAACTGTTAATATTGCAGCTGAATTAGGAAAACAAGGTAAGAAGGTATTAGTGATTGACTTAGATCCACAAAGTAATAGTACAAAGTATTTTAGAATGTATGATCCTAATATTAATGGAGCTTATGAATTACTTTTAGGAATGGATGTTCCAGTGCAACTGACTACATACGAAGGAGTTTGGATTATTCCTGCAAACATAAAATTGATAGTTAGTGAAGCTGAAATACTTGCAGATACTAAAAGAGCTAGAGAAACAAGGCTTAAGAAATGGATAAATAGTAAAACACAAGATACTTTTGACTATATTTTAATTGATTGTCCACCATCACTTGGAATGATTTCAACAAATGCTTTAACAGCAAGTGATTATGTATTAGTTCCATTAAAGATTGATGCTTTTTCACTAGATGGTTTTGAATATTTACTTAGTAGCATTGATTCAATTAAGGAAGAATTTAATTCAAAATTGAAACTATTAGGTGTATTTGTGACTATGGATAGAGCAACTACTATAAACAGAGAAATTAAAGAAGAGCTTAGAAGTGAGCTTGGAGATTTACTATTTAAACAATGCATAAGAGAAAATATTGATGTTATTAAGAGTACTTTTGAGTCTATACCAGTTGTTTATTTTAACAAAAGAGCAAATGCATCAATGGATTATAAAAGATTGGTGGAGGAAATGCAATGTCGTCTTATTTAAAAGGGTTAGCAGACAAGGTTAATGGTGTTGATAAAGGTACTTTTACAAAGGAACTAGATATAAATAGTCTAGTTCCATCAGAAAATAATTTTTATGGAATACGTGAGGTTCAAGAGCTAGCAGCATCCATTAAAGAAAATGGTCTTATGCATAATTTAGTAGTTAGAAAAAGGCAAGATGATACTTATGAAATTATATCAGGTGAACGAAGATACAGAGCATTAAAGAGTCTTGGATATAAAAAAATACCATGCCAGGTCAAAGAAAATTTAAGTGATCTTGATGCAGAAATAATGCTTATACAAGCGAATTCAGAACAAAGAGAATTAACACCATCTGAAAAGATGGAAGGTATTAAAAGACTTGAAGCTATATATAAGCAAAAAAGAAGAAATGGGGAAAAGTTAGAAGGAAAAACAAGAGATCTTATAGGTAAAGATTTAGGATTATCAGGGGTTCAAGTAGGTAGATATCAGAAAGTTGATAAAGGCTTAATTGAGCCACTTAAAGAAAAGCTTGATAAAGATGAAATTACATTAACACAAGCACATACTCTAAGCAGTCTTACTAAAAACGAACAGAATATAATACATGAAGAAATTAAAGGTATGAATGTTAAAGAGCATAAAGAAGAACTTGAAACTTTAGTTAATGGAATTAAGCAACCAATTCCAAATAAGAAAGATAAAGAATTACTTAATGAAATTTATCCCCAAAACACTAAAGCATTAGATTGGGTGAGAAAAGCCATTGATGAATTTGCATTAAATCCAAGAGTGATAATTAAATCTGATAATATGTCTTGTGTATTTTATACATCTAAATTTGAACTGGATAAAGATATATTACAAATTAGTGTAGGAAGCTTTGGAAGAATAAGCAGTATGAGCATAAAAGTTAAAGAGTTTGAAAAGACAGAGAAACTAGAGATTGAAGCTAGAAAGACTGTAACCCCTAAATATCTATTTAGAGTTAATAAAGATGTTTATATTTGGTTTAACGAAAAACATGAGTTTAATAAGGAGGGAAACACTAATGAATGATGAGCTATTTTGTAGTGGGATATATAAAGAAGGATATGGAGTTATTCCAAAGTTGGTCATGAGAAACTCTAAATTATCACTTAGTGCTAAAGCTGTATACGCATATATTTGCAGTTTTGCTGGATCTGGAGGAAATGCTTTTCCTTCATTAGAGCTTATATGTTCAGAATTAAATATATCAGAAAAGAAAATGTATAAATGCAGAAAAGAGTTGATTGATAATAATTTAATTACAATTGAAAAAAAGAGAATTGGAAGTAAATATAGCAATAATATATATACTTTGATTACTAATCCAGCTTCTCAACCAAGTCAAAATGGACATGTTCAAAATCAACCAAGTCAAAATGAACATGTTCAAAACAACCATGTTCAAGAAATCAAGGAAAATAGCCATACTTTTGAACCAAGTCAAAATGAACATGTCCAAAATGAACCTTGTCCAAAAGTGGGTACTATAAGTAACAGTATTATAAATAAAAAAGAAAAAGAAAAGAAAAAGTCAAAAATGGAGTTTGATGAATTAATAAATAATTATACAGAAAATGAAAATTTAAAAACTGCAATATACGAATTTATTAAACATAGAAAATCAATAAAATCAGCTTTAACTACTTTAGCTCTAAAGAAAATAATAACAAAACTTGATGTACTAGCAAAAGATGATAATACAAAAATTGCAATTTTAGAAAACAGTATAATGAATGGATGGAAGAGTGTATTTCCTATGAGTGATGATAAAAATGTTATTCAAATGCCTAGAAGAAATGAAACTAATAATCCATTTAAAATAGATGAAAGTAAGTTAGGGAGATTATAAAAGATGATTGAAAGAGTATTACCTAATAGCATTGAAACAGAGCAAACACTACTAGGATGCATCATAAATGATACTAGCAAATTTATAGAAATAGATGATCTTTTAGATGAATCGGACTTTTATTTAAGCAAACATAAGAAAACATATAGAGCAATTAAAGAGCTTATAAATAAAGGGAATCAAGTTGATTTAATAACTCTTATAGAACAATTAAGGGAAACGAATGAGTTAATGGAATGTGGCGGGCCATCATATTTAACTGAATTATCAACATCAGCTATTAATTATTCAAACACAATGAATTATGCTGAAATAATCAAAGAAAAGTCTAAGAGAAGAAAATTAATTAAAGCTGGTAAAGATTTAATGGTAAAAGGATTTGATTCTGATGTTAATGTACTTGTTGAGGAAACGGAAGATAAATTATTTGAAGTTATGAACAGTAACAAAAAAGATATTATAAGTATCCAAGATGCAATGGAAATAACATTTAAAGAATTGGAAGAAAGATATCAAACAAAAGGGAAATTAAGAGGCTTGTCAACAGGATTTAATGAAATAGATAAATTATCTTCTGGACTAAGGAAGACAGACTTAATTATTTTAGCAGCTAGACCATCAATGGGAAAGACCGCATTTGCATTAAACATAGGACAGGCAGCATCACAGTTTGGAAGTGTGGGGATATTTTCAATAGAAATGTCAAAAGAGCAACTAATGGATAGACTTTTAGCTGCAAGATGCCTAATTGATTTTTCGGAAATAAAAGAAGGAAATTTAAATGAAAATCAGTGGAATAGAATAATTCAAGAATCAAGTGAATTGAAGAATAGAAAATTATTTATAGATGATGAATCAAGAATGCTTAATGATATAAAAGCAAAGTGTAGAAAATTAAAAATTCAAAAAAGTTTAGATGTGGTGATAATTGACTATTTACAACTTATTAGAACAACACTAAAAACAAACTCTAGGGAACAGGAAGTATCGTATATCTCACAAGAGCTTAAAGCATTAGCTAAAGAATTAAATATAACTGTAATTGCATTAGCACAACTTTCAAGAGCACCAGAGCAAAGAGCAGATCATAGACCAATATTGTCTGACTTAAGGGAATCAGGAAGTATTGAGCAGGATGCTGATATAATTCATTTTCTTTATAGGGATGAATATTACAACAAAGAAACAGAAGATAAAAATATAGCAGAAGTAATAACTGCTAAAAATAGAAATGGAATAACAACAACAAGTAAATTAGTTTGGATTGGTAAATATCAAAGATTTGCAACATTAGATGTAATTCATGAATAGCTTAAATTTGCAGGATTAACATGGGATTACAAAATGTTAAGGTTGCTGCAATTAATATGCAAGAGGATTCGTCCTCTTGTTCAATGAACAAGGAGGGAGCTTCATGGAATTAAAAATAAATAAGGGAAAAGAATATCAGTTTCTTGAAGCTTGGGAGAAAGGTATTGATGATAGAAATGTAATTATAACAAGTAAAAGTAGTGGAGTTAGTTATAAAATCGATATGCTAGAAAAGAAGAATAAATTAAGATACTACAATCCAGTAATAGATAATTGGCAGCTATGTCCTTACGTTGAACCTAAAGAAATATTTGATAGTTGGTATGTAACAAGAATAGAAAGAGGTTGATGAATATGAAAAAAGATATGAAAAATTTAATAGCAAATGTTTATACAAATATGAATAATGTTTTCAAGGAAGATGATGATATTACACCAGTTATGCCAGTAAAAGTTGAAGATGTTAATGAAGAATTTTTTACAGCTGAATTAATGGCAATGTTGCTTCAATTTCAAAATTTAACAGGACAAGATGTCGATATAATTGATTTTACACATATTTTAAATAAATTAGCAATTCAGTATTTATTAGATACGGAATCGGAAACAGTTTAATACTTAAAAGTCAGATGTGACGTAGAAAAATTAAAAAATAAAGTGAGGTAAAGAATTATGAAT
>ERZ810019.273-NODE-273-length-11024-cov-6.89954_pt1 | contig 11024 bp, 9 predicted proteins | sample MGYA00520494_ERZ810019 | MGnify/ENA primary metagenome ERZ810019 (study PRJEB31588, sample SAMN03398862) | human gut metagenome | study: EMG produced TPA metagenomics assembly of the PRJNA231909 data set (A prospective, longitudinal analysis of the... | reverse complement strand
GCTCTTCCGATCTCAAGCTATGTGGACGATCATAGACAGGCGGATATTCTTTATCTCCAAGAGTAGCAATATAATTCCGGGCACGTGAAAAGGTATAGCTAATCCATCCGGTTAGCCGCCCACTGTTTTTAGATATATAAAATTCCGCTCCATAGGCCTTTGAGTAACCAGTAGTCAACTGTGTTTCTATCTGATTATTCAAAAAGATATTCGCATTATCTACAAAATCAACGATATGATTGGTCTTTCTATAATAAGTCTCCAGAGAGAGAGTATACATTCCTTTCGCCAGGCTTCTCTCATATCCCAAAGCCACTTGCTTCATCACTGCAGGTTTCAGTTGTCCATTAGCAGGTATCCACATATCAGAAGGAATACCCACAGAGGAATTAGACAACATATGCAGGTTTTGTGAAGACTGCGTGAAAGCCGCGTGCAAACGGTTTCCGGTTCCGGGGAAGTAGAACAACTCGGCTTTCGGTTCAGGTATTATGTAACACTTTTGTTTGAGTTCTCCAACTTTAGGAGTGTAAAAAACAGGTAAACGGATTCCCCCATTCAACTGCCACGCCGATGAAATTTTATAAGTCGCTTCTCCATAGGCTGCCATATCCAATAAAGACCGCCTGTCCATCCGGTAGGGAACAACATTACTAAAATCCCCCCAACTGCTAATACTTCCGGGCATTGTGGTAAACACATGCGCAGAGAGTCCGCTCCTGATATGTAACGCATTATTAACAGCATAATCCGCATCATACTTCAATTGATAAGATTGGATATTCGATTTCCACAAGAACTTCATTCCATCCGTTATTGATTTATAGCGATAATAATAATTACTAAAAATAGCACTGAAGTTTCCCGACAATTGATCTGTCCAGACGCGGTTCCATCGAAAAGTAGCGGTAGTATTTCCCCAGTTCATGCCATAACCGCGTACCAGCTGATTAAAAAAAGTATGATCGCCGCCATTATATACTGAAAAGAAAATCCGGTTCCGGTCATTTAATGTAGAATTAATTTTGGCGTTTACATCATAAAAGCTCATTTTAGTACCACGAAACTGTTTCAGTACGTTAAGTACAGCTCCCGGATAAGCAAATCTACCTGCTATCAGGTAAGATGTTTTCCCTTTCTTTATCGGACCTTCCAACTGGATTTTAGAAGCGATAACTCCAATTGTAGCACTCCGGTGTTTCTCCTGATTGTTTCCTTCGCGCATTTTGACATCAATAACAGACGAAGTTCTTCCACCATACTTCAATGGAAAATAAGATTTATAAAGACTCACTTGCTGTATAGCGTCGTTATTGAACACAGAAAAGAAAGACAATGCATGATTCGGGTTATAAACCATTGCCTCATCCAGCAATATCAAGTTACCCCATTGATTACTCCCTCGAACAGATATATTATTGGAACCTTCATTGCCACTAATGACTCCCGGAAGATATTGTAATGACTTCAATACATCAGGTTCACTTCCTAAAGTGGGAAGTGCCTGAATATCTTTCTGGTTCAATGTCAACTGTCCTCCTGCTTTCTGATTTCCCATTACCTCTACATCACTTAGTTGATAGTTATCGGGCATCAAAGCAAAATTATGAACCGAATTTGCAGTCAGAGTCAACGTATCCATTTGGGTTACATAGCCCAGCATCGAACATCTTAAGACACAACGTCCACCTTTAATACGAATGGAATATAGCCCATACGTATTGGCAGCTACTCCTGTTCTCGACATCAGGTCTCCAATGTTAGCATCCGAGAGCACTTCTCCGGTTTTTCTGTCGGTCACACGACCTCTGACAGTAATCGTCTGAGCATTACATATGGTGAAATTTCCACAGCAGGATAATATAAATAATAACAGGTATTTTTCCATCAAATCCTATGTTTCTTATAAAAATAGATTTCAGAGATAGCACTGACACGGAATATTCCATAAGCACCATTATCAATGTTACTTTTTACAGAGGTCGGACGCGGAGAGAAAGTTCCACCATCCGAACGTATTTGCTTAATCATTTGATCAAACACCTGATAGCAATTTTCAGATATGGACTGCATTTTTATCCAAATGGAATCACTTACAGGATAGCTAAACCCCGGACGATTAGGGAGTACAAACTGCTCTCCCTCGCTCACAACATAGTCTATCACATTTTCTGCCAAATATTCATCATCCAAAATAGAATATGGCCAACCGGCACTATTCGTTGTTCCATAATATAGATTATAAACAGATGCGACACGAAGCACTTTTGAAGAACAAAAATCTGTTTTAAGCAAATAATAGTTATGCTCTTCAGGAGGATTATAAAAACTGATACATGGAGTTTCATTAGGTTCACCTTCTCCAGTATCAATACGTTTCATTACTATTTTGTCTATTGGAGTTTTAGGCACCATCCGCTCACATGCTGTATATTCCTTTCCTTTGTATTTGATATGAAGTTCGTAGGTATGATTTTCAACTCCATAAATCTTATTAGTAACATAAAGTCCACCAGGCGTTTCACCAGGAAGCCATTTCATATAAACAGTAACATCTTTATCTCTATAGTGATCATAAAATCGAAAATCCTGATAACCAGTCAATTTGGCATTCTGTAATGTATCTCTTATACCTGTTGTCAAATCAACAATAACAATTTCTGCATCATTAATCCTATCAAAACTACGATTTTCAGGGTATTTCAGTTTAGTTGACGGTTTACTTAATACAAAATAATAGGGTGGGGGTTCATCGGTTATCACTCCATCAAATACTATGGCATCTTCCGGGATCGGCATACCTACATCAAACGGCTCCTCACAAGCAATACAAAGATATAAAGCCTGCATTAGAAACAGATAAGTTATCTTATTCAGATTAAAGTAAAGTCTCATCTTTTATCTTTTGTGTTATAGTTCATACTCCAATAGTCTGGACAATTCTTCATAGCTGTTTGTGACGTACACCAAACGATCATTAATTATGATGGTAGGAGTAGCCATCAGCCCCCTTTCTACTAACTGATTGATGACCTTATCCATCTTCTTATATTTGTCAGAAGAATGTAAGTAGGCATCAAATTCTGTCATATTCAATCTTTTAGACTTTGCTAAGTTATATATAAAAGCGGAATCTGCTACTCCTGAATAGTTAAATATAGTATCATGAAAAGTCCAGAATTGTTTTTGCTCACCAGCAGCCTCACATGCCAAAGCTGCTAACGAAGGAGCATCTGCAAAATGCACAAAACCAAATTTAACCCGCTCTTTATAATTATCATAGAGCTTGGACAATGTCTTTTCAAATTGTACACAGCGCTCACAATTATAATCAGAGGCAACAATAAAAGAAACAGGAGAGTCTAAATTCCCCCTATAATATACACACAAATCCCTCACAACACATTCCGGCTGTTTTGGAGGATATAAAAATCTTTTAATATCCGCCTTTTGATATAAAGAATCAACCAATGCCTGAACAATCCGACTCCGAAGTTTCTGTTGATAAGATAGTTTCTCCTCCAAAGAACCTTTCACTAACGGGATTAATTCACCTTTTACATAAAAGCTTTGTGTATTAAATCCATATCGTTTTTTCAAACTATCCTGCCCTACACATATTTTCTGCTGAACAAACCAATCGATAAACTCTTCCAAAGACATGTTTTCTTTTTTGGCTGCATCTTCTAACAGTTTCTGTTTGATCAGACCTGCAAGTACCCGACTTTTGATTTCATACGCTGTATTCAATATATCAAAAATCTCTTGTTTACTTTGAGACGCCAATTCTGAAAGAAGAATCTGTTTTCCATTCACTTCTGCAACAACATCATTCTTATTTATAACAGGAGTATTACAAGCAATAAAAAGAAAAGAGAAGAGAAAGAAATACAATATTTTCATGTCTATGTGCTAATTAAATCAATTCTTATTGGTAAGTTTTACCAATAAGAATTGATTATAAACAAATTAATAATTAGATAGCTGATCGCACCAATTTTGTGAAATTAGTTTTATCCGTATTAAGACATACGTGATATCTTGTATTTTTATCCAGTTGGACTCCATAAAATGTACCATGCGGATCACTTTGATGTTGGTGTCCCATCCATACTTGTGCCCAATTTTTATTATTATGATCTTCATCATCAAAATACAAATTACCTGAAGCCATATCAGCAGGAGCAATGACCCCATAATTAATACCTGCAGGTCCCATTGGAATATCCCCCCATTTAGTCATATTCCTATTTATATTCCATGCCAATGTAGCATTAGAATCTAATTTAGACATTCCAGAAATGTGCATTACATCATAATAATTAGGATCATCAGACCACACACCATTATGACCACCATCTTCCGTATCATGATAACGGACCAATGTCATAGTTTCTAAAGGTACATCCTCAAACAAAAAGACTCCCCCCGGATAACGAAATCCCGCATCCACCATACAAAATTCGAGACGCATATTATCTCCACCATCAACATACGTATCTCCAACATTACCACTTACGCTAGTTTTACTATTTCCGTTTTCACAATCAATTTTTATTGATAAATACTTGTAATTACCACAAGAACCAACCCTGAAAACTCCGACCCTAGGCGATGTTGCACCATAAGCCGTACGCATTACCTTCTCTTTAGCAACTTCCATACGTCCCATAATTTCCGCGATATAATTGTCCTTCAAAACCTGAATGGAATCTTCATCACCCGAAGTTTCGCATTTTAGACCATTATCACCCGCTTCTAACGTACCTAGCTCATATTCATTGTTCAAGCCATTTAATTCGGATTCTGTATCCAGTAATACAGAACTTCCTGCACAAGAGCAACATAAAGCTACCATTGTTCCCAAAACCAATAGTTTTTCTTTCATCTTGGTTAAATTTAAATTTGTTTTTATTTAAGAGAAAATCTCTGAAAAGTATTTTTCATCCAAATACATTATGGCAATATCTATTTAACAGGATAAATTATTTATTCATCCCATTCCATATTTTTAGAGTAGCCATAGTAGATTAAAATAGATGTCGATTAAACAACATCTACGAACTCCCCAAAAAGTTATTAGGAAAAACAAAAATTGAATGCGAACGCATTTGAGTAACATCCTTCAAAGCTACCCAACCTCTCTTAATTTGTTCCATCGCATAAATACTTATACTTGATTGGAATAAGATAGCTGATAATAAAAAGAATAGAAGTTTCATTTCCATGATGTCTGTGTGTTAGGTTCTGTGTGCCAAAAGTACGTAAGCATAATGAAAGAAACGAATTTCACTTGGTAACATAAGTAACAGTAGCGCATAAAATAGGAAACAAGAGGTTACACACACAAATTATCTAACAGATAATCCTAATAATATATTCAAATAGCTTAGCAGTCATCCCATTTACCTCATCATACCCCATCAAAAAAAATCTTGGACTTCTTATTCAGAAGTCCAAGAGCTTTTCTCACAGAGAATACATCTATCACAGATTTCTCATCTACTAACAGGTGTATCACATTGTTGCTGAATGAACTTCATTATCCGAACTATAAAATCGTTCGAACACCCTACCAGTAGTATTTCAGCACACAACTAAAAAAAGTGATTTTAATTTTACGTTTCAATATACCTTAATGGACCTTTCACAAGGCTTATTAAGCCCACGAATAAAAGTTAACCGATTCTTTCCCCTTTCGGTCATCTAAATCGTCATTTCAGCAATGCGCCATATATTTCAGCAGCGGGGCTTCAACAGTTAATGATTTAGGTATATCATCTTATGTTAGTTGCAAATAATATATATTCCAAAGATTTAATCTAATTCAAAATCTCCGATAAAGGCTTCCTTCGGAAGTTGTATCTCCAAAGTATATTTACCTTTATCCTCACCTGCAAGATCAATATAGACCTTATCTACATTTAAATCAGTAGATGTATAAACCACCTCTTCTGTTTCTGCATCTTTTATAATGACTGTCACAGTAGGAACAGTAGAAAGAAAGTCAATAGACAATAATGAGTTTTCAATAAAAGCTTCAGGAGTAACAGGAATAGACCGATGTTGCACCTTAGTTTTATTTTTCAATCTAATTTCACGCGCAGATATCATTTCATCTGCAAAGGAAAACATACTCACTTGAAGTAAAACAGCCAACAATAAAAAAGGTAAGAATTTAGCTTTCATAATAAATGGGTTTAAAATTTCGCTTCAAAAATACACAGATGAAGCAAAAGAAACGATTTTTATGTGGTAACAATGGTAACAGACATTCATTTAAAGATAAAACAAACAAAGAAACCACACCATATTTCACTGATTATCAACACCAAATACGCGTTCAAAAATTTGTACATCCATTTTATTCTTTATGCGATTTTTACGTGTTTTAAGAGCATCTGACGTAGCATCCATTAACTCCATCATTACAGTTTTTGAACAACAAAGCAATGAAAGAACACAAAAAAACACATCATCACCAGTTAGAGCAGGATAACGTTCTTTTAAATTCACCATCACATCAACAAATGCATTAGAAATATCAGAACGTATTTCCTTCCTCAAGCTACGCATCACCAATAACTGTTTAGGAGTTGCTCTCTCCAACGCTTCCAATTGATCGTAACAATCAGTTGTCTTAAGTACAGATATACATAATTGAATCTGTTGTTCGGTCAATTCCGATCTTTTCTTATCTATATGTTCTTTATTAGATTCAGAAACCTCTTCTTCTTTTAACAGCATAGTATCCACTCGTTTTTGGGTCAATTCATGTTGTAGAGCTATATAATGCTTTTTCCTTTTTCTGTCGTTCCACATAAAACAGAAAACACATATAATCATTAAAGAAGAAAATGCAGTAATCAAACTAAAAATTAGCGTTCTAGTATGCTCTGACAATAATCTTTTATGCTCTTCCAGTTGATGTTTATCCATAAGGCGGTTTAGTTCCTCATTATCAGTCATAATCTGCATAGAATCATAAAGTATCTTATAAGCATCCACATTCTCTGTTGCAGTTTTCCACTCTCCTTTTTTCTTCGCTATCTGATACATACCATCATAACAAACGGCCTTTCCATAAATATCAAGCTGGTCCATGTTCTTACTAAAAAAATAACTGGCAGAATCTAGTTTATTCAGATTCAACATAATTTGAGCCTTTGACAAACAAGTATTAATAGCATCCTGCCCCTGTAACAGAATTGCTTTCGACACAAATTTATCCGCTTGCACATAATCTTTTTTCTCATTATAGACCATTGCTAAATCGTGATAAAGAGCTCCTATCAAACTAGAATCTTGATCTACCAATGCACAATCAAGAGCTTGTTGATAATAATATAATGCACTATCCTTTTCATTTTGCAACAAAAACACACGCGCAATCCCTCTCATCGGATATATCTGTTCATTTTTGCCTTTCAATATATGATAAGCCGCACGATAGTTTTCTATTGCTACATTATACAAACGATCTTCTTCATAACATTCTGCAAGATTATCATATATCATTGCTAAAAATTCATCCTCAACAGGCATCAGTCGAATAGCTGCCAAATACTCCTCGACAGCAAAAGAAATACATTTCATATCCCAATAGGTAGCTCCCAAATAATAATGAGCTTTTGCAGCACGTACACTTTTCTTCTTATCACCATAGTATTCAACAGCCGTTTTTATCAGCGAGTCATCTCCTAAAGCAATATAATTTTTATGCCTTGCTTGCGTAAGCAATAGCGCATAAAGTGCTCTGTCGGCACGTGGTAATTTCTGTGGGGAGGAAATTGATTCCAAAATAGATAATGCACTATCAGGATATATTTCCATCAATGAGTCAGCAGATAGTAGCAATGGACTCTTCACCGAAGAAGAGCAGGAAGATAGAGAGACAGACATCAGAATGCTACCTACGCTGACAAGTAAACTAAAGAACAACAATAAATAGCGTTTAGGATAACAACATCTTGTTTTCATTAGGCAGTCCGTTTATTTACAGGTCAAAAGTAGCAAATTCCGGCAAAAGAAGTTTAATATCCAAAAGATATTTATTTAAATATAACTTATTTAAAATCAAGAGCCACAACCTCATATCCTACTAGAAGGAGTTGAGATTGTGGCTCTTATCGAATGAGCTAAGCTCGCTTTCAGACTGTTTTACAGACCAAAAGCAGCTTTAATTTTATCTACGTAGTCGAGTTTCTCCCATGTAAAAAGTTCCACTTCCACTGTTTTATCTCCTTCGTAACGAGAAGAAAACTTCTTCGTTATCACTTGCGGTTCACGTCCCATGTGACCATAAGCGGCTGTTTCCTGATAAATAGGATTACGAAGTTTCAGACGTTCTTCGATTGCTTTCGGGCGAAGATCGAACAACTGATCGATAACGCGGGCAATCTCACCATCCGTCATGTTAACGTGGGAACGGCCATAAGTATCTACAAAAATATTGATCGGACGAGCCACACCGATAGCATAGCTCACCTGTACAAGCATTTCATCTGCTACACCTGCCGCAACCATATTCTTTGCGATATGGCGTGCTGCATAAGCTGCACTACGGTCTACCTTGCTAGGATCTTTTCCGGAGAAAGCACCACCACCGTGAGCACCTTTACCACCATAAGTATCAACGATAATCTTACGACCTGTCAAACCGGTATCTCCGTGAGGACCACCAATTACGAACTTGCCCGTAGGATTCACATGATAAATGATTTTATCATTAAACAGTGCCAACACTTTATCGTGATGGATAGAAGCAATGACACGAGGCATCAGAATTTCAATCACATCACGGCGGATGATAGACAGCATTTCTTCGTCAGCTTTCAGCTGGGCGGCTTGAGAATCATCTTCCGGTTGGATAAAGTCATCATGTTGCGTAGAAACAACGATTGTATCGATGCGAACAGGAGTTCCGTTGTCATCATATTCGATAGTAACCTGGCTTTTGGCATCGGGGCGGAGGTAAGTCATCACCTTTCCTTCACGACGAATGTCGGCCAGCACTTGCAGAATGCGGTGTGCCAGATCAAGAGAAAGCGGCATATAGTTTTCCGTTTCATTGGTAGCGTAGCCAAACATCATACCCTGGTCGCCTGCACCCTGTTCCATCGGGTCCTGACGCTCTACACCACGGTTGATATCAGGACTTTGCTCATGAATAGCGGAAAGTACGCCACAAGAGTTACTTTCGAACATGTACTCTCCTTTGGTATAACCGATTTTCTTAATCACTTCGCGCGCGATGAGCTGGAGGTCAACGTACGCTTTTGTTTTCACTTCACCCGCTAGCACCACTTGTCCGGTAGTCACTAGTGTTTCGCAAGCTACTTTCGAACTGGGGTCGTAAGCCAACAGTTTGTCAAGCACAGCATCCGATATTTGATCGGCTACCTTGTCGGGGTGTCCTTCTGACACCGATTCGGATGTAAATAAGTATCCCATCTTTTTAAATTAAGAATTAAAAATTGAAAATTAAAAAATGAGAGAGAGTAGGAGAGGCGAGTGCTGCAAAGGATAAACCGAAAGGCGTCAATCAGACGTGTTTTAGCATTTTTTTCCGTGGTTGCAAGCTACTCAAATCTGTCCACACTTTCATTTCGGTTGCAAAGATAAAGAGATTTCGGAGATAATGAGTATCTTTGCCCTGTATTTAACACATAAATAGATTTATAATGATTCTAAATAAGAAATTAAAAACGCTTTTGGTGCTGGCTCTTTATATAGGCTTCACGATTGCTATCTACGCCATTGTTTGCCATTTCATCGACAAGCCGTTTCAGGAGATTCATTTGCTGTATGCAGTATTGATAGGATGCATTGCCTATTTACCGGTCTTTATTGCGGAGAAAAAGAAGAAGTAAGCTCCTTTATCGTTTTTCCAAGTACCGGATGCACTAATCCGGGAGCAATTTCCGCCAGTGGTTTCATGACGAAGTCACGTTCTGCCATCAACGGATGGGGGAGGATCAACTTTGCTCCTGAAGGAGAAGTGGTGGAAAGTATCAAATCATCATAAAGCAACAAGTCAATATCAATCAGGCGGTCGCTATATATGCCGTTAACGGATTTCTTCGTACGTCCCAATTTCTGTTCAATCGCCTGCGTTCTCTGTAAAACGTCTATGGGAGCCAATTCGGTATCTACACAAACCGCTGCATTCAGGAAACTGTTATCGGAAGAAAATCCCCAAGGGGCAGTTATGTAAAAAGCAGACAGGGAAACGATTTTCCCTACCTGCTCTTCTATTTTCTGCACGGCATCCCGAAGATTTTGTTCTTTATCCCCAAGGTTAGTGCCGAGTCCCAGATAAACTTTTGCCATTATTTGTCCAAAATCAGCATTGCATCTCCATACGTGCCGAAACGGTAACCTTCTTTCAATGCTACATGATAAGCATCCATCACCTGGTCATAACCACCAAAAGCAGCTACAATCATCAGTAAGGTAGAAAGCGGCATGTGGAAATTGGAAATCATTGAATTGGCTACGGTAAATTCATACGGAGGGAAGATAAACTTGTTAGTCCATCCTTCAAATTCCTTGAGATGTCCGTCAGTGCTGACTGCGCTTTCAATAGCACGCATCACTGTCGTACCTACCGCACATACATTTCTACCGTTATCTTTGGCACGATTCACGGTTTTCACCGCCATTTCGTTTACAAACATTTGTTCCGAATCCATCTTATGCTTCGTCAAGTCCTCTACGTCGATGTCGCGGAAGTTACCCAGACCAGCGTGCAAAGTGATATATGCAAAGTCCACACCTTTGATTTCCAGACGTTTCATCAACTCACGACTGAAGTGCAAACTAGCAGTCGGAGCAGTCACCGCACCCTCGTTCTTTGCAAAAATAGACTGGAAGCGTTCAGCATCTTCTGGTTCTACGGGACGGTTGATAATAGAGTGGGGGAGTGGAGTTTCACCCAGAGAATACAGTGCCTTTTTGAACTCGTCATGAGGTCCGTCATAAAGAAAACGGAGAGATCGGAAGAGCGTCGTGTAGGGAAAGAG
>ERZ810019.269-NODE-269-length-11187-cov-7.78602_pt1 | contig 11187 bp, 17 predicted proteins | sample MGYA00520494_ERZ810019 | MGnify/ENA primary metagenome ERZ810019 (study PRJEB31588, sample SAMN03398862) | human gut metagenome | study: EMG produced TPA metagenomics assembly of the PRJNA231909 data set (A prospective, longitudinal analysis of the... | reverse complement strand
TATGATGAATTAATATCGAATGAAGATATAGTAAAAGAAATAGAGGAGTATTAATACACAATTCTTAAAAAGTCAGTAGAAGGAGAAAATTTTAGTATGGATGAAATCAAAAAGGCACTTCATAAATTTAAAGAAGCTTATAAAAAAATTAAACATATAAAATTTTTACAAAAGCAAGTAAAAACATATTCAAAGTTAGTTAATGAAATAAAAGATGCATATATTATTGAAACAGATATTGAAGTAAAAAGAAAATTGTTAATATCAGAATATCATTTAATAGAATCAGCACAGATTAATAACAATAAAGTAGGAGAACATTTAGAAAAATTAAAAAGCTATATTCATCAATATTAAAGATTAAAACTAAAAATGGATAAAGAAAGAAGGGATTAGAAAATGGAGAATATGAATTTTCAATTATCAGATGATACAAGGCAGAAAATAATTGATTTTATAAATAAATTTTGGAATTGGTGTAATGAACTTATTAAAAGAATTACTAATTGTGTAAGAAATATTTATAACAATGTAGATTGGATTAAATATAAAAGATATTTAAAGTATCAAAAAAGAGTTAAGAATAGAATCATATTATTTGCAAAAAGAAAATGTAAGTATGGTAGATAACTTAGAATAGATGTAAACAAGAGCTCAAAAAGGAATAATGTAAAAATGAAAAAATATTAGAGCAGGAGATATTGGTAAATCGTCAAGGCTCTAATATTTGCTTTACATTTCTTATATTATATCATGAAAGGATTGATAATAAAAATGAATGAAGTTAAACAATTAAAGCATGATGATCTTATAAGTTATGAAGAAGCAGTAAAAATAGGGGTAAGGGAAGCAATCAATTATATAAAGCAACAGGAGTATCAAAAGACAACAAAGAGGTATGATAGAAGGTTAAGAAATACAGGATTATTATTAAAAAATTATAGAAAATTAAAAATTCATAACAAAGAGACAGAAAGATCAATGAAAGAAATAAAAAATGAAAATGCTATTGATATACTAGACGATATTGAGAGTATAAATGATGAAGAGCAATATATACAATCAATAAGTAGAACAAAGAAGAGAACCAATATAATATTAAGGCATATCGATAAAATGTTGAAATATTACAAAGCTATTTCAGAATGTGAGAATGATAATAAAGTAAGAGGGTATAAAATTATTTATAGATTATATATACAACAATTAGGAGAAAGAGAAAAGACACCAACATATGAATCTGTAGCAGAAGAATTTAATATAAGTGAAAGGACGGTTAGTAGAGATGTAAAAGAAGCTATAAAGGATTTAAGTGGATTATTTTTCGGAATAGATGGGATAAAGTTATAGGCTAAGTCAAATGTCATGGTACGAATTGAAAGAAAGAAGAATTTTAGGGATTCTTGAAGAAATTGCAAAGAAAAAAGATGTCAAAAATGTGTCCTGTACATGTCTACAAATAAATTATATACTTATAGCATGAAAAAATGTATGAAGAAGCACTTATATAGAAATATATAGGTGCTTTATTAATGTGAGGTGAGGACATGGAGAAGATATATACAGGATTTAAATGTTTTAAATGCAAGAGTGAATTTGTATTAATTAATACTTTCATTAATAATAATAAAGCTAAAGAAAAATATATTTCATGTCCATATTGTGGAGATAGAAATATAAACAAAATAAATGAAACAGATAATCTAAAAGAATGTATGAAACATCTGATTATAAAAAGGTTCGTGGAGCAATTAGGTAGGTGAAAAATCCATGAATACAGTTGAACCAATAAAAGATTGGGATTTGTTATTAGATATGGAAGATTATCTAGAACAAAAAAACTATAGAGATTATGTGCTTTTTATGACAGGATTGCATTTAGGACTTAGAATATCAGATATTTTAGAGCTAAAGGTTAAAGATGTTAAGAATAGAGATCATATTTATATTAGAGAAGAAAAAACAGATAAAGAAAATAAGATAATTATAAATAGTGAACTTAAAGAAATATTTGATAAACACATAAAAGGAAAGCCACTGAATCAATATTTATTTAAGAGAGATAGGGGGAAAAAGAATAAACCTATTTCAAGGCAAAGAGTTTGGCAGATACTAAATGAATTGGCTGATGAATTTGAATATAAAGATCCTATAGGTTGTCATTCATTGCGGAAAACATTTGGATATTGGTTATATCAAGATACTAAAGATGCAGTTGCAATAAAAGAAATGCTAAATCATTCAGATATATCTATAACTAAAAGGTATATAGGGGTTACTCAAGATAGCAAAGACTTAATGATTAAAGGAATATCTTATAGAAAGAGAAGAAAGAAGAATAAAAAGGACAAATGAGTCTTTTTTATATATTTTTTTGCTATATATTTTACATAAAAATATGGGGGTAAAATTAAAGTGGAAAAAATGAATGACTAATATTAGTAACAATAAATTAAAAAGTATTTTACACAATATTACGATATGTAAAGTAAGTAAAAAAAGAGAAAAAAAGCTATAAAGCTGAATATATAAGGGGGTAAAGGATATGTTATGAAAATAAGTAGTATTTAAAAACTTATAAGTGAAAAAAATATCAGAGAAACAACTCAAATACAACATAACTCAATACAAATTTTTCTATATACAGGGTAAAGAAAACGACTGTTTAATTTACTTTTTATTATTAAAAATAAGCTTACGAGATTTAGCAGATTCATTAGTAAAAAAATAAGTAAAATAATTAAAGTAAAATAATTGACAAACAATAACGTTTAATTTACTATATAAGTATAGTAAATTTATGAAACGGAGTTGTTTTTTATGATATTTGGATATGCAAGAGTTAGTACAGAAGGACAAAATCTATATAGACAGTTAGATGCACTAAAAGCCGCTGGTGTAGATGAAATTATAGAAGAAAAAATAACAGGAACTAAAGCAGATAGACCACAATTAAATAGATTGCTTGATAAATTAAGAGAAGGAGATACAATTTTGATTGCAGATCTTACTAGATTAAGCAGAAGCACAAAAGATTTATTTGCTTTGGTTGATAAGATAGAGAAAAAAGGTGCTAATATCAAAAGCTTAAAAGAAAGTTGGTTAGATACTACTACACCACAAGGAAAGTTGATGTTTACATTTATTGCTGGAATAAGTCAATTTGAAAGAGATCTTATAAGTCAAAGAACTAAGGAAGGATTAGAAGCTGCTAGGGCAAGAGGTCGAAAAGGTGGAAGAAGAGAAAAATTAGATGTAGCAAAGAAAAAAGCTATTTATGATTTATATACTCAGAAGAAAACTAGAATAATGGATATATGCGATATGTTTGAAATAACAAAGCCAACTCTTTATAAAGTTGTTAAAGAAGTTAGTGAACAGGAGTCAGAGAAATAATTCTCTGGCTTTTATTTATTGAAGGAAGGTGAGATTATGGCAGGAGCACCAAAAGGCAATACAAATGCCAAAGGGAATAAGGGGGGAGCACCTAAAGGTAATAAAAATGCTGTAGGAAATAAAGGTGGTGCCCCAATAGGAAACTTAAATAATTTGCAGCATGGAAATTATTATGATCCTACTAAACATTTAGAAAAGGACTTTTTAAAAAAATATATTCCAACAGCTACTAAGAATATCATAAAAGAAACGGCTGAGAGTGGAATAAGTGCTTTGGAAATGTTATGGACAAATATACAAATACAGTTTGCAGCAATAATAAGAAGTCAAAAAATAATGTTTGTAAAAAGTAAAAATGAAATGATAAAAGAAATAAAGAAATCTAAGACTAAAAGTAAAACTAGAAATACAGAAAAAACATCAAATAACGAAGCAGAGGAAGAATTTGAATTTCAATTTGCATGGGATAGGCAAGCTACTTTTTTAAATTCTCAAAGCAGAGCTATGACGACATTACAAAACATGATAATTAAATACGAAGAATTACTTCATGAGAATTGGGAACTTGCTACAGAGGAACAGAAACTTAGAATTCAAAAGCTTAAAAAAGAAATTGAAAATAGTATTGATAGTAATGATTCAGATAGTAAAAAAGTAAATTCAACACAAAAGCTAGATTCAATATTAGACCAATTGACTGGTGATGATAATGAGTGATGAATATAAACTATCTAAGAAATATAAAGACTTTCTTAAACATGATGCACCAGTTGAATTCTTAGAAGGAACAACAGCAGCGGGAAAGACTACAGTTGGAATAGTAAAGTTTATGCTTAAAGTAGCACAATCTCATAAGAAGATGCACATTATAGCATCTAAAACAACAGGAGTTGCAGAAAAGAATATTATACAAAAGGAATATGGATTACTTGATGTATTTGGTGATTTAGTTAAATACAATGGTAATGGAGATAAGGATAACAAGATACCGCATATAAGATATCAAACATCTAAGGGAGAAAAAATAATCTACATCCTAGGATATGATAATAAAGATAAGTGGAAGATGGCTCTAGGCTCTCAGTTTGGTTGTGTAATGATTGATGAAATTAATACAGCAGATATTGAGTTTGTAAGAGAAATATCTACAAGAAATGATTATCTGATGGGCACTCTTAATCCTGATGATCCTAACTTATCTATCTATGATGAATTTATTAATTGTGCTAGACCACTTGAAAAATATAAGAATGATGTACCTGAAGAAATACAGGAGCAGTTGAACAGTGAAGAGAAACCAAACTGGACATACTGGTTCTTTTCTTTTTATGATAATGCATCTTTAAGTGAAGCTGATATTGAAAAGAAAAAACTAAGTGCTCCTAAAGGTACTAAGTTATACAAGAATAAGATATTAGGTTTAAGAGGTAGAGCTACAGGATTAATATTCTGTAATTTTGATAGAAAGAGAAATTTAATAACTAAGCAGCAAGCTAATAAATTTAAGTTTATGTATTTCACAGCAGGTTTAGATACATCTTATTCAAGTACATCTAATGATACTATAGCAATGACATTTATGGGAATTACAGATGATAAGAGATTAATTTATTTAGATGAAGAAGTATATAACAATAAAGATAATAAAGAGAAACCATTAGCGCCAAGTGATACAGCAATTAATTTTGTCAATTTCTTAGAGAAGAATAGAAAAGATTGGGGATTAGCAAGAGATGTATTTGTTGATTCAGCAGACCAAGCAACTATAACAGAACTTAAGAAACTTAAGAGACAAAGACCTAACCTTTATAACTTTGTCAATTCATATAAGAAGGTTGAAATCTTAGATAGAATTAATTTTGTACTAAGTTGGATAAATAGTGTTGATGGTGTTTTTTATTATGTTTGTGACCATTGCAGGGCTCATATAGCAGAACTTGAAACTTATTCATGGAAAGAGGATAAGGACGAGCCAGAAGATGCAAATGACCATACTATTAATTCAAGCCAGTATGCATGGATACCATTTAGAAAAAAGATAGGTAATTATATAAATGAAAAGTAAAGTAAAGGTGTAAAAATATAAAAGTTTTTACTTAGTTTAATTTACCGAGTTTTTTTACCAAACAAATAGCTTTAAATCGTAAATAAAGTAATACGTTAAATTCAAGTAAAAAAAACACTCGTTTATTTAACTTATTTTAGGAGGGAAAAAAGTGGGGTGGATAAAGAACATGTTAACTAAAGCAGCAATTAAGATGCTAAACATACAACCTGCAACAGATAAGACAATAACAATTAAAGAGCCACTTACTTATCAGGGGAATGTTTTAAGAAATAGAATATGGTATCGAGGTGATCCATCAGAACTTGACCAGTTCTTTAAACAATCAGCTTATGATGTTGTAAGTAAATCTAGATTTTGGGCAGCAGTACCAAGTGAAGATTTAAGTATAAGAAAGATTCATAGTGGAATCCCAGCAATGATAACAGATAAATTATCTGATATTGTTATAGCTGATTTAGATGGCATTGACTTAGGAACTGATAAGCTTAATTCATTGTGGGAAGAGATAGGCAAAGATAATAAGTTTAATGAGTTGTTAGGTGAAGCCATAACAGAAGCATTAATTACTGGTGATGGAGCATTTAAGATAAGTATGGACACAGACATAACATTATATCCAATAATAGAGTTTTTTTCTGGTGAGAGAGTTGATTATAACTATAAGCGTGGAAGATTGGAAGAGATTTTATTTTATACAGAATATCCAGTAGGAACAAAGACTTATAGGCTAGAAGAGACCTATGGAAAAGGCTATATAAATTATAAGCTTTATGATGATGTAGGAAAAGAAGTAGAATTAACATTTTGTAATGATACAGCTAATTTGCAGAATATAACTTTTAATGGGGACTTTATAATGGGGGTACCACTTAGATTTTTTAAGTCTACTAAATTTAAGGATAGAGGTAAGAGTTTATTTGACAGTAAGTCAGATAGTTTTGATGCATTAGATGAAGTAATAAGCCAATGGATAGATGCAATAAGAGATGGTAGAGTAGTTAAATATATTCCAGAAGACCTTATCCCTAAGAATCCAATGACAGGTGAATTATTAAAGCCTAATCCATTCGATAATAAGTTCTTAAAAGTGGGTGCAAGTCTTGCAGAAGATGCTAAGAATCAAATATCTATGATACAAGCTGAGATTAATTATGATGCTTTTGTTAATAGTTATAATAGTACATTAGATATGTGTTTACAGGGAATTATTTCTCCAAGTACATTAGGTATTGACCTTAAGAAGACTGATAATGCAGAAGCACAGAGAGAAAAGGAAAAGGCAACTCTATATACTAGAGGTAAGATAGTTGATACATTACAGGAGGTTATTCCTGAACTTGTTGTATTAGTATTTAAGTGCAATGATTTAACTACTAAAGAAATAGCAGGAGAATATGAAGCTACAGTAACATTTGGGGAATATGCGAGTCCAAGCTTTGATAATGTAGTTGAAATAGTAGGAACAGCTAAGTCTTATGGAATAATGTCATTAGAGCAATGTATCGAGGAACTGTATGGAGATACCTGGACAGATGAAGAAAAAGCTGAAGAAGTACAAAGAATAAAGGAACAGAATGGAGATATAGTAGCAGAAGAACCTAAAGCTGTAGATGATGAAGAGTATAATTTAGATAATCAAGGGGATGTGGATTTAGATGTCCAAGAAGAATAAAATTAGTAAACTAGGAGAAATACTCAAAAATATAAATAAGCAATCTATACAAGATAATGCAGCTAAAGAAAGAGAACAGTCTTATGATATTAGAAAGATATTTGAACAAATGGAGCTTGATTTAATATCTTCTATGCGCAAGGCTTTTTATTTTCATAAAAGAGAAGAAGTTAAAGAAGGTTTCTCATGGGAGCAATGGCAGAAGAGTAAATTAAGAACTATTGAAGAATATAGAAAAAGAAATAAGAAACTAATTGATTCATATAGTAGTCCAATACAGGAAGCTATAGACAGAGAACTTCAAGGTGGATTTAAAAATTCAGTAAGTAACATTGTTAAAAAAGCAAAGAAGATTTTCGGCATTTCTTTACCAGAGGATATTTCAGAAAGTCAAAAGGTTAAAGCATATATTAAAGCTATTACAGTACAGAAAATTGAAACACCAACAGAAGAATCGTTCTTTGGAGTTAATGAGAAGAAATTAAATACATTACAAGAAGTAGTTGAGAATGATTTAAAGAAAGCTCAGTATTCAGTTTTGCGCAGAATGGATGATGTATACAGGCAGACAATATATAAAAGTCAAGTTTATATGCAGAGTGGAGCTACAAGTTTAAATAAAGCTATAGATATGGCAACTAAAGATTTCTTAAACAAAGGAATAAATAGTATACAGTATAAAGATGGCAAAAGTGTTAATATTGCTAGTTATGCAGAGATGTGTTTAAGGACTGCAAATCATAGAGCAAAGCTTTTAGGAGAAGGTAGTAAAAGAGATGAATGGGGAGTGCATTTAGTAGTTGTAAGTGCGCATGCTAATACTTGTAAGATGTGTGAACCATGGCAAGGTAAAGTTCTTATAGATGATGTATTCAGCCATCCTAGTAAAGAATATATAGAAATCTATAGGAAGAAATATAAGTTATTAAGTGAAGCTATAAAAGCTGGTCTAATCCATGTGAATTGTCGCCACAATCTAGTTACTTACTTTGAAGGGATAACAAATCTGCCTAAGGCCCCAGATAAAGAAGAAGCCTTAAAGACATATGAAGCTGAACAAAAGCAGAGAGCTTATGAAAGAGCTATAAGGAAACAAAAGAGAATTGTTACTGGGACTATAGATGAAGAAAACTTAAGGAATGAAGAACGGAAACTTAAAACTCTTGAGAAAGAATTAAGAGATTTTTTAAAGGCACATAAAGAACTTAGAAGAGCTTATGAAAGAGAAAAAGTATTAGTTTAATAGGAGGATTGAAGAGTGTTAAAAGTAGATATTAATTTAAAAGATGGTACAAAGCTTAGATTTCAAGGGGAAGAGGCGGAAAGAGCAAAGAATATTAATTATGATGAATATGGAGATTTAATATTTTTTTGGTGATATTGCTATAGTGCCAAGAGATAACTTGAGTAATTATTATTGCAGAAAAGAAACTTTAAATGAAATAGACGAAAATAATAATAGTCAAAAAATTATAGTAACTATTGATGGAAAAGAAGTTGGAACAATTGTTTTAGAAAAGTTAGCTAAAAGGTTAGCAGAAAATATAACTGACAAGTCTTAGTAATAAGGCTTTTTATTTTTGTCCGGAATGACGATAAACTAAGAAATTATGAAAGGATGAAGCTATATGAACAAACAACAATTCCTAGATTTAGGACTTACGGAAGAACAGGCAACAAAAGCTGAGGCAGAAAGTAAAAAGGAGCTTGAAGGCTATGTTGAAAAATCTAAATTCGATACTGTTAATCAAAGCAATAAGGATTTAGAAAAGACAGTCAAGGAAAGAGATAAGCAACTTGAAGAGTTGAAAAAGTCTAGTGGTGACAATGAAGCTCTTAAATCTCAAATTGAAACATTGCAAGCTGATAATAAGGCTGCAAAGGAAAAGTATGAAGCAGATTTAAAGGAATTGCAAATAAGTAATGCAATTAAACTTGCAATAGCTGATAAAGCGCAAGATGCAGATTTAGTTGCAGGACTCTTTGATAAAACAAAATTAATTCTTGGTGAAGATGGCAAAGTTACTGGATTAGATGAACAATTAAAAACATTACAGGAAAGCAAGACCTTTCTATTTAAGCCAGTAGAAAATACTGATACTAAACCACAAAATGGTTTTAAGTTTGGAAATCCCAATCCAAATCCTACACCTGAACCAGGACAAAGAGCAAGTATGAAGGATGCAATAGCAGCAAGATTACAGGCTCAAATGGGACAAATAAAATAATTTTAAGGAGATGATTACATGGCTATTACATTAGCAGAAGCACAAAAAAACGTACAAGATGATATCGTAGCAGGAGTTATTGATGAATTTAGAAAGAATAACTATATTCTAGATAAACTAACTTTTGATGATGCAGTATCACCAACAGGAGGTGGAGCAACTCTTACTTATGGTTATACTAGATTAAAAACACAACCAACAGCTGACTTTAGAGCAGTTAATAGCGAATATATACCAAATGAAGTAACTAAAGAAAGACATACAGTTGATCTTAAGGTATTTGGTGGTAGCTATCAAATTGATAGAGTTATTGCTAATATGGGAGGACTTGTTGATGAAGTTCAATTGCAACAGGCTCAAAAGATTAAAGCAGCACAAGCATTATTTAATGATACATTTATCAATGGAGATAGTGCACAAAATGAAAAAGCGTTCGATGGACTAGATAAAGCTTTAACAGGTTCAAGTACAGAATATAATAATGATTCTGGTAAGACTATAATTGATTTATCTACAGCAGCAAAAGTAACAGAAAATTATATGTTATTTCTTGATATGCTTGATGAATTCTTAACTTGTTTAGATGGAACACCTGATTTTCTAGGTGTAAATACTAAAATGGCAGCAAAGATAAGAGCGTGTGCAAGAAGAGCATCAATGTATCAAGTTACTAAAGATAACTGGGGACAACAAATAGAGATGTATGGAAATATTCCTATAATTGATTTAGGAGCAAAAGCTGGTTCTAATGATGATATTATTAAAACTGATGGTTCAGGCGGTACTACTTGTATTTATGCAGCAAGATTAGGACTTGATGGGTTACATGGAGTTTCTATGGCAGGAGTTTCGCCAATTCAAACATGGTTACCTGATTATACAACAAGCGGAGCTGTAAAAACTGGTGAAGTTGAAATGGTTGCTGCATTAGCATTAAAAGCTAGTAAAGCAGCTGCAGTATTTAGAAACTTAAAAGTAAAATAGTTGAGGTGATTACATGAATTATAAGGATTATACAGACTCAACATCAGGAGAAAAATATATTAATGGGCATTATGTAGGAGTTAAACATGGAACTCCTACTTCTGATGCGCTAAATGAGGATCATACAGGGTATGAAGTGTATAAAGAATCTATAAGGCAAGGGACTATAACTCAAGATGCATTAGAGAAGATTAATGTACTTACATTAGTTAGTATATCTATAACAACACCAGCAACAAAACTTCAATATAAAGTAGGAGAAGAACTAGATTTAACAGGATTAGTTGTTACTGGAACTTATGGTGGGGGAATCAAAAAGGTTATAAATATAACAAAGGACAATGTTACAGGGTTTAATAGTGCTATGGCAACAGAGAGCCAAGCATTAACTATAACAGTAGATGGCATTAAAACAAGCTATAATATAAAAATAGTTCAGGGGGATTAATATATGGCAAAAATATTAGCACCTAATAAAAGCTATACTGGTATATCTGCGAGTGTAGCTTTTTGTAACGGCATAGGGGAGACAGATAGGCCGGAATTAATTGAATGGTTTAGGGAACATGAGTATCAAGTTATTGAAGAAGAAAAGAAGGAAAAAGTACTTGATGAAATGTCAATTGAAGAGTTAGTTGCTTATGCAGATAAGCATAACATTGATATAGGCAAAGCAACAAGTCAAACTGGAATAATTGAAAAAATAAAGGCTGCTAATGAAGAGAAAGAGCCTGATAAGTAGGATGTGATCTAATGTCTTATGTAGATGAAGAATATTACAATAACTTTTCTGGAACTATAACAGAAAAAATTAGTGGTAAATAGATCGGAAGAGCGTC
>ERZ810019.268-NODE-268-length-11206-cov-6.81939_pt1 | contig 11206 bp, 13 predicted proteins | sample MGYA00520494_ERZ810019 | MGnify/ENA primary metagenome ERZ810019 (study PRJEB31588, sample SAMN03398862) | human gut metagenome | study: EMG produced TPA metagenomics assembly of the PRJNA231909 data set (A prospective, longitudinal analysis of the... | reverse complement strand
TATCTAAATTAAACAGAATTTCTGTTTAATTTATTTGTCATGCAAAAAATATATAAAAAACCTGCTAAAAAAAACTTGATTTTTCTTAGCAGGTTTTAGCTGAAATTTCCCTACAATCGAGCCTATCATATATTGAATTTCGGTTGTTATCCACTAAACTCTTATTCTACGTCCCTTATTTTAAGGAAATACGATTTTAAATGTAGTTCCATTTTCTTCATCACTTGTTACCAAAATCTGTCCTTTATGTAATTCTACTATTTCTTTTGCTATGGATAATCCTAGTCCATATCCACCATTTTCTCTTACTCTAGACTTGTCTACTCTGTAAAATCTTTCAAATATATGTTTTTGTTCTTCTTTTGGAATAGGTACAGCACTATTATTTACCCATAGATTTATTTTGTTTTGATTTTTATTTAAATTTATTTTTATTGTTCCTTTTTCACTACAATATTTAATTGCATTATCAATGAGTATGACTACTAATTGCTTTATTTGATTCTCGTTTCCTGTAAAAAAAATATCTGAATCTATATTACTTTCAAGCTTCTTATTATTTTCAAAGATTAAAGATTCAAATGGAAGTATAACACTCCATACAAGGTCACTTAAATTTATTTCTTTAGATGATATTAAATTTTCTTTATAATCTAATTTTGCTAAAAACAATAAATCATTAACAAGCCCTCTCATTCTTTCACTTTCTAATTTTATATATTCTATCCACTTTATCTGACTAGATATTGTTTCATTTTTATGTGATAATAAAATTTCTGAATTTGCAAGAATTGTTGTAAGAGGGGTTTTCAATTCATGTGATGCATCAGCAATAAATTGTTTCTGTCTGTTAAATGCGTCTTCTGCTGGTTTTATAGCCCATTTGCTTAAAAATATACTAATAATAAGAAATGCCGATAAGCTTAAAGCTCCAACTAGAATGGATGTGGTAATTAGTGAATTTAATGTATCTATTTCTTCGCTTCTATCAATAAATGCTATTTCTAATCCATTTTCATTTTTATGCTTTAGATACCTTAAATCCTCATTTATAATAATTCCATAATTTTTCTTACTATCTACACAATCTGAAACTATTTCCTTTAATGTTTCTTCATCTACTATTTCTATATTTTCATCTATAATATTAATAATTTTGTTTTCATTATTTAATTCAACTAAGAATGTCAATTTATTTAAGGGAGATTGTAAAGGTATATTTATTTTTTCTCCACCTATTTTTCTCTTCCTATTTTCATCATGTCCTTTTTCTTCTATAACTCTTTTTAGAATACAATTACTTGTATGACTTAATTTATTATACGTAAATGCATAAACTCCAATAAAAGTTATAGCAAGCACTATTGATACTAAAACCATATTTATAAGTATAAATTTCTTTTTTAACTTGTCTATCATTTCTTAGTCCCCTTTAAATGATAACCAACTTTTCTTATTGCTTCTATTGATATTTTCGATCCTAAAAAATTAAGCTTCTTTCTTAAAAAAGATATATATACTTCTACATTATTATCTTCTGCATCAGATTCAATTCCCCATACCTTTTCTAATAATTCTTCTTTGCCAACAGCTCTATTAGAATTACACATAAGAATTTCAAGTATCTCTGATTCTTTTAAACCTAAATGTATAGATCTATCATTACAAAAAAGTGCATTGGTAGACTTGTCTAATTTTATATCTTCATATGAAAGTTCATTTAATATAACCTCACCTTGTCTTCTAGATAATGCCCTTACTCTAGCTAGAAGCTCTTCTTTTGAAAAAGGTTTTGTAAGATAATCATCAGCACCACAGTCTAATCCTCTAACCTTATCTCCTATTTCATCTTTAGCAGTAAGCATTATTATAGGAGTTTTTACTTTATTATTTCTAAGTTTTAAAACAATATCAAATCCATTCATGTTTGGAAGCATTACATCAAGTATTATTACATCATATATTCCACTAGCTGCATAATCATATCCTTCTTCACCATCATTGACTATATCAACTACCTATTTATTTTCTTTCATAATCTCACCTAGTACTTCTGCAAGTCTGATTTCATCTTCAACAATAAGAATCCTCATAAGCTAACCTCCTAGTTTTATCTTTTATTGTTTAATAATATTATTTTACTATTTTTTCTTTAAAATAGCCTTAAATATTTTTCCATTTAACTATACAAAAGCTAGGTTTAAAATAGAATTACTTAAACTTCACATTTTAAATCTAGCTTTGAATGCTATTATTTTGTTTTTGCTTTAGTCTTACTTTTTGAAGTAGTCTTTGATGCTGGTCTTGCAGTTGTCTTTGTTGAAGTTTTATTTGTACCCTTTGTCTTTGCAGTTGTCTTTGGAGTTGGTTTTGATTCAGCTTTTACTTCTATTGTTGCCTCTATTTTACCCTCTGGCTTTTCTTCTATTTCAACCTCTGATTTTTCTTCTATCTGTGGCTTTGATAAATCTTCTATCTTTGGTTTATATAAATTCAATATCTCTAATGCTTTATCTAAATCTCCCTCTGCATTCAAGATACCTTTTGAAATAGCATCAGCTGGATTTAACTTTTTATCAACAATTTCTAATAAATCACTAGATGAAACATTTAATATTACATTTCTATCATAATATTCATAAGGCTCTATAGATAAAGTTTTATCTTTTACTTCTAAATATAGTGTTCCTCCCTCTTCATCTCTTAAATCTACTTGTGCTGCTACTACTCCTTCTACATTACTTGCGTCAGAATCCTTAAATCTTTCTTTTAGTTCTTTTACAACTTCTTCTTTATTCATAATCCCTATCCTCTCAAAGTCCCATTTAATTTATTAATATATTTATATGGTACTATAATCACCAACTTTTTACAATATATGTTTTTATTGAATTCATAGTAAATAATTATGTTAACATAATATGTTACATATTGTTAATGAAAATAGTTTAATTTCATTTATAATAAAAATATATTTACTTTTTTTATAATTAATACCTGTCTTACAAAATAAATTTTGAATTATTACATCTTTATTATTTGACCATAAAATCTGGTATGCTATAATTAACATTAAATAATACAATAATTGTAGGAGGAAAAATTTTGGAAAACAAATTACGATTAACACATAAATTTGCATATAGTTTTTTTAACTTTGATGCATATAAAGATTTCATAAAAGAAGGATTATCTAAATCTATACTATATATATTTATAGTATCTGTAATATTCTCTTTTTTTGTGAATTTTAACTTAACTAATATAGTAACTGACAAAGGTGTTGAAATAAAAGAAGTGCTTTCAAGAAATATCCCTAACTTTTATATAAAGGATGGTAAATTTCATTTAGACTCTACAGAACCAGTAGTTTATGAAGATGAATCCGGAATGGCATACATACTAGATACAACTGGAAAAAACAATGCTGCTTTATTAAATAAATATGATTTAGCTTTAATTGTAGATCAAAATAATGTTAAAGTAAAAGTAGATTCTAATATAGTAAATGCTTCTTCAATTAATATGGTTCCTGATCTAAATAAAGAAGATGTTTATCCTTTAATAGACTTTTATGTTAGTCTATCAATAACACTTTTATTTTTATTTGGTCCTATATTTTCTTTCATCGGAAAATTGCTTTCAGTATTTATTATAATAGGTCCTATAGCATATTTAATTAATAAAATTCTTAACACAGGATTAAATTACACTAAATCTTGTATAATTGGTTTTTATGCAATTACTCTTCCAATGCTTTTAAAAACTTTACTAAGCGTGGCTGGGATCAATTTATTAGGTTTTTCTGTTATCTATTATAGTACAGCTCTTGTTTATGCTGGATTTGCTTTAAGTAATATAAAAAATTCTGAAAATACTAATATGAATATAGTATAGGTAATAATTATCAATGAATAATTTTCAATGATCAATTATGGATGATTTTTCTTCTTGAAAAATCTACAATATATAAAAATAAGAGAGCTTTAGAAAAATTCTAAAGCTCTCTTATTTTTAATATTATTCTAAAAACATTTTTAAATCATCTTCCACATTTGTTATTCCACCAATTCCAAAGTTCTCTACTAAAACTTTTGCAACATTTGGTGAAAGGAATGCTGGAAGTGTTGGTCCTAAATGAATATTTTTTACTCCAAGATATAATAATGATAATAATACTATAACAGCTTTTTGCTCATACCAAGCAATGTTAAATGCTAATGGCAACTCATTAATATCTTCAAGTTCAAATACTTCTTTTAATTTTAATGCTATTAAAGCAAGTGAATATGAATCATTACATTGTCCTGCATCTAAAACTCTTGGAATTCCGTTAATATCTCCAAGGTCTAACTTATTATATTTATATTTTGCACATCCTGCTGTAAGAATTACTGTATCCTTTGGAAGAGCCTTTGCAAAGTCTGTATAATAATTTCTTGATTTAGCCCTACCATCACATCCTGCCATTACAAAGAATTTCTTTATAGCTCCAGTCTTAACTGCTTCTACAACCTTATCAGCTAAAGCAAATACTTGCGCATGAGCAAATCCTCCAATTATTTCTCCTCTTTCAATTTCAGTTGGTGCCTTACATTTTTTAGCCATTTCAATTATTTCTGAGAAATCTTTATGTCCATTTTCATCTTTTTCAATATGCTTGCATCCTGTAAATCCTGCTGCACCTGTTGTGAACATTCTTTCTTTATAGTTTTCTTTTGATGTTGGAGGAACTATACAGTTTGTAGTCATAAGAATTGGTCCATTAAAACTTTCAAATTCTTCTTTTTGCTTCCACCATGCATTTCCGTAGTTACCTACTAAATGTTTATATTTCTTTAATTTTGGATAGTAATGCGCTGGTAACATTTCTGAGTGAGTATAAATATCTACTCCAGTATCTTCTGACTGCTCTAATAATTCTTCCAAGTCTTTTAAATCATGTCCTGATACTAAGATCCCTGGATTTTTGCCTACACCTATATTAACCTTGCTTACTTCAGGATTTCCATAGCTTTCAGTATTGGCTTTATCAAGTAATGCCATACCATCTACTCCTACTTTTCCTGTTTCTAATGTTAAGGCTACAAGTTCATCTACGCTTAAAGAATCATCTAATGTTTTAGCTAGAGTATTTTGCATAAATATATTTACATCTTCATCATCATATCCAAGTTCATTTGCATGCTTTAAGTATGCTGACATTCCTTTTAATCCATATATAATTAATTCCCTTAAGCTTCTTATGTCCTCATCTTTTGTAGCAAGTACACCTACTACTCTTGATTTTTCATCTAATTCTTCTCTTGTCTTACCATTATATAATGCTGCATTTGATAAATTTTCTTTATTTTTAAGCTCATTTAATAGTTTTTCTTTTATACTTAATGTTTCAAATACTCTATTATAAAATATTTCATCATCAAAATTTGCATTTGTAATTGTAGTAAATAAATTTAAAGTTATATAATTGTTTATTTCAAAAGAAACTTTCTTTCCTTCTTCTCTTAATTTAGTTGTTACTTCACTTAATCCCTTAGTAACATATACTAATAGATCCTGCATTCTTGCTAAATCTGGACTCTTTCCGCACACTCCAAATTTTGTGCATCCGCTGCATCCTGCTGTTTCCTGACATTGAAAGCAAAACATTTTGTTCTCCATAATTAAAATCTCCTTTAACTTCTTATTAATTTATATATTTTTATTTCTGTTAGGACTTACTTTATAATGAGATTTTATACCGAAAACAAAAAAGAATCTGTAACATTTGTTACAAACCCCTTTAATTAAATAAAATATCTTCTAGCTCTTCAATATTTAATATTGTTATTTTATTTCTGCTAAAGTTAATTAATCCTTCATCTCTAAGCTTAATTAACTCTCTAGATAGTGATGGTCTCGGTATACCTATATCATTAGCTATTTCTTCTTTGCTGTATTTCAATTTAATTTCTTCATTTTTTTCATTCATGTACTCACATAAAATATAATCAACAACTTTTTGTCTAACAGATTTAAGAGAAATACTTCGTATCTTATTATTAAGAATTATTATTTTCTCACTTAATAACATCATAAAATTTTCCATAAGTTTATTTTCCACAGAAAATAATTTTATAATTTCATTTTTTGTTAAATAAAGTACCTTACAATCACTAAGTGCTATCACTGTTGCTGGATATTTATTTACTTTAGAAAATAATAACGCTTCTCCAAAAACATCACCGTCTTTAAACTTGCTCATAACTATACTTTTTCCATTTGGATATATACGTTCTATATTTATTGTTCCATCAATTATAAGCCCAATTGCACTGCATATTTCTTCTTCTTGGAAAATAACTTCACCTTTTTTATAAGAAACTATTGAATATTTCAAATTACCTAGTATCTTTAGCATTTTAGTTTTATCTACATTATTAAATAATTCATTCTTTTCTAGTTTTTTTATAATTTCTTCCATAGCATCTTTCTCTTTTCATTTTTAATATTATTTAATCTTCTATAATTTTATATATCATATTTAACTATGTTTGTTAATATAAATTTTTCATATTTTTCTTTTTATTTATCATGTTAACCATTAAATTTATATCATCATATATATTAAAATCATCATCATCTTTTTCTTTAGAAGTTTTACTACTATTTTTAGGTGATATTTTTATATTGCTTATAAACATATACTTTCCTTCTTTTATATATGTATTTTTTCTTCCATTTTTATAGCTTATCATCATTTCCATATCTCTTCCCCCTAAAATAAAACAGAATTTTTATACCAGCACTTGTTAGTTAACATTCATAACTTAATTATTAGAACATTTTTTCTAATGCAATAAAAAAATCGCCAAGGTGACTGTGTAACATTTTCCTCTCAAAAAATAAATACATTAACAGTCAATGACTTTAATTAAAGGTCTTATGAGCCGTCGATTTTTTAGGGCATTCTGGATTTTCTGAGCTTGCCGAAGAAAAGGCCAGGCGCATATAATTTATTTTTTATTCTTTAGGTACTATATATTAAGTTGTTACAATATTATCCACAAGTTATACTGTAATATAATTTCCTAAAGAATAAAAAAATAGTATAGATATAAATCCATACTATTTTATATTTCTATATAATATATGCTGTCTTAATAAATATATTCCATAATATTTATTAATTATTATCTATACAAATCTCCTGATAAGCATTTTAATCTTTTTATGTCTTTTATTATATATTTTTTACCATCCTTTTGTAATACATTATCTACACATAGTTTGTTTAAAGTTCTATTCAGATGTCTATAGCTTGTTCCAAGCAGTTCTGCAATCTCACTATAACTTTCTTCAAAAGCAAATTCTTCATAATTTTCTTCATTTACAAAAGCATATATATAACTAGCTAATCTGCTTTCTAAAGAACATAATATTGTTATTGAGTTATTATTACTTGAATCACTCAGCTTCTCACTTAAGTATTTACATATAAATAGTAAAAACTTTGAATCCTTTGAAAGCTTAGCTCTTGCTACATCAAAATGAATTCCTATTGCATAAGTATCTTTTATAGTCTGAACACTGCAATCAGCAATATTATCACGAACAAATTCAATATCACCTATTATTCTAAATGGCTTGTAAAATGAAATAAGCAAACTCTTACCATTAGCCAAATTTTTAGAAACCTTAGCTTTTCCTCTTACAAGAAAAAATATATTATTTAATTCTCCTCCTTCTTTACATATGTACTCATTTTTATTCCACATATATAAAGACATATATTCTGTCATATCTTCAGTAAATAATTCATTGATTTTATATTGAATTATAAAATTTTCTAAAAGTTTGATGTTTTCTATTTTTTTCATATTTAATTACCTAAAACATATTTTTTTGATTATTATCTTCAAATAAAAATTCATCTATTATATTCATTATTTCTAGCCTAATTGAATCGTCATGTTTTGCTATTTCAAATGCTTTTTTTAAATTATTTTTTTCATATGACTCGTAACATTCAGTTTTTAAATAACTTTCAACAGCATGCATTAATTCTATATCTTTATAGATTTTCTTACAATTTATTTTCTTATTTTCGTTATTTAAATTTTTGATTTTTCCTTTCATAGGATAATCTCCTTTACTATAATTCTATCCGAACTTATATATATTACCACATATGTTTTATTTTGTGAATATATATTAAAAATATTTAAAACATGACATATGTCCTATTTAAATTGCAAATAATAAAATAAACTATATTTGTGATTTTACTATATCATAATAAATTTTAAAAGGAGAACTTATGTATAATATTTTATCATTATTAATCGGTATGCTCATTGCAGTTATGATTGCTTTTAATGGAAGATTATCTTCTACAATGGGAACTTACTCTTCCCTATTACTTATTCATATTATAGGATATATTTTTCTTGTTATAATAATGTTAATCAAAAAAATAAAAATACCATTTAAAATGAATCTGCCATTATACCTTTATAGTGCTGGTGCTATGAGTGTTCTTACAGTTTTATTTAACAATATCAGCTTTCCAAAAATAGGAGTATCTTTGCCTGTATCCTTAGGGCTTCTAGGGCAAATTTCCACATCATTAGTTTTTGATTACTATGGTCTTTTAGGAATGCCAAAGATACATTTTAACAAGAAAAAACTAATTGGATTTGCCGTTATAATAGTTGGTATTGGCATTATGACATTTATTTAAGTTAGGAGGATATAGATGTTTTATATATTAATTTCCATGCTTGCTGGCGTTATTGTTGTAGTTTCTAGAGTTCTTAATACAAGACTATCAGAAAAAATAGGATTAATCGAATCTAGTTACTTTAATTATCTAACAGCAGCATTAACATCTCTTATTTTATTTATTATAATAGGAGAAAAATTATCTTTAAGCTCTTTGAACGGGATACCATTTTACGCTTATTTAGGTGGTTTCTTAGGTGTAATTATCGTTATTTTAAATAGTGTAGTAACTCCTAAAATGCCTTCATTTTATGTAACATTGTTTGTATTTACAGCTCAGCTTTTTACTGGAGTTTCTATAGACTGGATGATTGAAGGTGCTCTACCTCTAAATAAGATAATTGGTGGTTTATTTGTAGTCTTAGGTTTAGGTTATAACCTATATATTGATTATTTAGATAATAAAAAAGCGTAATAAATATTTTCACATTACTATTTACAATAATAAAATTATCTATAAATAGTAAACTTACCTTACATGTTACTATTCATTATTAATTAAATTTGTGTTTATATATTTGCTTAGGATATTTACTTGACTTTTTTTAATAGTATCTATACTATACTTAATGAAGCTATATTATTTCTAATTTAATATACTATAGCTGTCTTATAATATATTTGGAGGTAATAATAATGGCTTTAAACAAAAGTGAACAAAATAATTTCTGTTATGATAATGCTGATAAAAGTAATAAAAACTTTAGATATAATAATTTTTTCAAAGCTAAATGCTATGCTTGTGATTTTTCTAACTCACATTTTGAATACGCAAGTTTTAGAGGTGCTCACTTTAAAAAATGTAATTTCTTTAGAGGAAATTTTACTTGTGCAGAATTTATAGGCTCTAATTTAAAGGGTTCTAAATTTAAAGAAGCAAAATTCAGTAATACAATATTTGAAGGTGCAAATTTAAATGGTGTAGATTTTAATGGTGCCAAATTTAATAAGACTATTTTTGTAGGATGTGATTTATCTTCTTCTAAAAACTTGAATCTAAATCATCCTGAAATAAAAATATTTGATTCTATGCCAGAATTAAATATAAGTGATGAGTTAAAAGATGCCATTAATGTTGCTATGGAAAATGAATATGTTAAAAGATCAAGAATCTTTGATACAAAAGATGGAGATATAAATGGACTAACATTTATGCTTTTAAGTGAACTTTTTGATGAAAAAACATTAATTGAAGGTATGCATTATTTAAAATTTGAAGTAGATAAGGATTTTTATACTCTTAGTTATGTAGTTAAACTTATTAATGAAATGAATTTTTAAAAGCTAAGTTTATATAATAACTATTCTAAATAAAATCTATCATTAAAATAAGTATTTGAAAGAGAGAAAATAAATGAGATTTGAAAAATTAGAAAAAACAATAAATAAGCTTGATAAAGATATTGAAGCTTTAAGACGATCTAAAAATTATTTAAGCAATATAGATGAAATTAATGAAATTATGGATGCTTTGAATCAAGAAAGACAAGTCTATGCAAATGAACTCTATGCTGAAGATTCTATAGTTTATTACGAATGTATAGAAGAAATTAAAAATCTAATTAATAAACAATTAGGAAAAGATGAACAAATCAAACTGTTAGATTATTTAAAAGAAAAGCATGGAAGAAAATCACCAAACGTAAGTAAAGATAGCCATGGCCTTAATGCTTGGCTTAAATTTCTTAATGTTCAATGTGAATGGACTGCGGTTCCAGAAAAAGATTGGGCTTACTTAGTTATAACTGGATATACACCTAAAATCAATAATTAAGGTGTTCTTTATGAATTCATTACTACTTTTTACATAGAAAAAAAGTTTTGCCACAAGACAATAATGATTGTGGCAAAACTTTTCTTATTATCTTCTAAACTGCGAGTTCCTTTACTTTACATTACCCTCCATTCTATTTCCTCTTCCCATTCCTCCATTTTTGTTCATGCCTCCGCCATGAGAATTGGATACTGTAACTCCCTCTTGAGTTGCACTTGTTATAATTTCTGAAATAGAAGTACTTATAACTTCTGTCCCTTTAGTATAATTACTATTTTTATATAATCCATTTTCTTCATTTCCGCCATCTACACTTCCGCCAGTATAAACCTTATAGTTTGAACCTTTCTTTAAATCTGGAGTTGATATTATAAATGAAGCAAATTTTTTATCTGGTGCAATCGTTATTACTTCATTTCCATCTTCATCTTCAATTCTTACCAGTGTATTAGCTTCCTGATCACTTAAAGTTAAATTAAGAATATACTGTGTAGATGTGCTGCTTGGAGTTTGAGCCATACCTGTACTTCCAGTCGCAACTAAGATTCCACCAGTTATGTTAAATTCCTTATCGTAATCTAATGCCCCATTTCCACTATTTGTAGGACCATATACTATTACAGTGCCGCCACTCATATATATTGATCCATTTGCATCAAGACCATC
>ERZ810019.254-NODE-254-length-11701-cov-6.82174_pt1 | contig 11701 bp, 7 predicted proteins | sample MGYA00520494_ERZ810019 | MGnify/ENA primary metagenome ERZ810019 (study PRJEB31588, sample SAMN03398862) | human gut metagenome | study: EMG produced TPA metagenomics assembly of the PRJNA231909 data set (A prospective, longitudinal analysis of the... | reverse complement strand
ACACTCTTTCCCTACACGACGCTCTTCCGATCTTGTTCCGGGTAGAAAGAAATCATACCGTTGATAGTTCCGAAATACAATTCTCCGTCAGGCTTCTTGCAGGCGGAGGAGTAGTTGAACTGGTTGATGGGCAATCCGTCGGCCGTGGTATATCGGTCAATGCTTCCTGTTTGGGAATTGATACAACAAAGTCCGTTTCCGGTACCTACCCAAACATTGCTCATCTCATCTTCAATGATACCTTTGATGGCGTTGGATCCCAACTGTTCTTTACTGTAAAAGGCGATAATGCTACCGTTGCGGTCCGATACATAAAGCCCGTTGTTGTCTGTACCTATCCATATCCGTTGATGTGAATCGGGGTAGATATAGGTGATGTAGAGATCGGTATGCGGCAGGATGGGGAGCGAGGTTACTTTCAGTGTATGGGTATTGATCTGAAATATACTGCCTTTTCGGGTTCCTGCCCAAAGTATACTGTCATTAAACTGTACCAGGTTAAAGACACGGAGAGATGAAATTTTTTCCGGGCGGGAGTTTGCTTTCTTCTTGTCGATCAGGAATAAGCCGGAAGGGCCTCCGTACCAGATATGATCGTTCTTGTCTTCGATGATGCAGAAGCCGGAAGAAACCTCATCCGACAGTAGATTATAGTCCACCGTGCGGTTTAGATGCGGTATATAGTGAAGAGCTCCTTTCAGGAACAGTCCGAGCCACAAGCTGTTATCTTTGTCAAGCCATAAAGAATGTATGTTCTTGGCGTAGATTTGCATTTGCTTGTGCAGCCGTTCGGCACGGGTGATTTCTTTCTTATTGTTCAGGTAGTTCAATCCGCCATCTTCGGTGGCGATGTACAGACCGTTGTCCGGAGCATTGATAATCTGGCGGACAGCCTTTCCGCTCAAATGATTGAAACTGGCTCCGTATGGATATATCTGAAACTGGTCGGAACCGAATATATAATAGTTGACTCCTCCGAAATAGGTTCCCACCCACATATTATGAGCCTTGTCCTGATAAAGGCTGTAAATGGGAGAATCGTTCAGTGCACTTAAATCCCGTTCCGATTGTTCGTAATGTGCAATCAGTTGATAGAGTTTGTTGAAGACAAAGATGCCATACTCCGTGCCTACCCATATATTCCCCGTATGGTCGGTTGCCGCACAGCGGAAGTGTTTTACTTCCAGGTCTTTCGAGAGATTACACAGGGTATTGCTTTGTATATGATAGACGAAAAAATCGTTGTTAGTATTAAATAACAGCTGGTTGGACGAGATCAGGACGGCATTGTTGCATTGCAGTGTAAAAGGCTGGATGAGAGTCGGGAGGGAAACGAACTGTTTCTTTTCCAGACTGTATCGCATCAGTCCTTTGTTGGTGTCTATCCATAAGGTTTTGTCTCCGTCCTCCGCAAAGTATCTCACATGAGGTTTTTCTTTATCAAGCAGAAAAGGAACGAACAAACTGTCTTGTTCATTGTAGCGATAGAGGCCGTTGCTACCGGCTGCCAGGAGCATTCCATCGCTGGTGTTCAGGAAACAAACATCATCCTTGGTGTTCCCTTTAATCCGGTAACGGGTAAAATCTTCTGTCTCGTAGTCATAGCTGCAGATGCCCTGATCGGTAGATACCCATAGAATGTTGCGGAGCGAATCGTTATATAAACGTGTGATGAAGTTGTGGCAGAGTGAGGTACTGTCGGCTTCATTGTGCGCGAACAGGTTGATGTTATAACCGTCATACCGGCACAATCCGTTGCGTGTACCAAACCAGATGAACCCGTGGTTGTCCTGGGTGATTGCATTGATCGTATTATGCGGGAGTCCTTCAGCTATACTTAGCTGTTTGAAGCGTATGTTATTATATTGAATCTGTCCCGTCGACAAGCTTGTATTTAAGAGCACGAGACTAAATAAGAGTACGAATTTAAGTAAGGTGGTTCTCATGGCTTTTCTGATTGATTTTCACGACCTAAAGATACGTCTTTTTTTGTTTTGAACAGTCGTAGAATTGTTCAAACGGGCAGCACTCATGTTCAGTTTGCCGCTTCGCTACAGATTTTTATACATGATTGCAGGTATTAAGCATTATTTTTCTGTTTTTCTTGGATAGAAAAGACCACATTTGCAATGTGAAATCTAAAAACAAATGCTATGAATCATTCGACATTCAAATCCTTTACGTTTGGTATCGGTCTGTTTTTCACATTACCTCTGGTATATGGGAATAGTTCCTCTCCGTCTTCCTCCGATGGAACGTTGTATATCAATAAATCGAAAACCCACAAAGTGGCTCCCGTAAAGTACGGTTTCCATTATGAGGAAATAGGAATGATGGGCGAGGGTGCCTTGCATGCCGAACTGATACGTAACCGTTCGTTTGAAGAAGCTACACCGCCTGCCGGATTATCTGTGAAGAACGGTCTTTATGAAAATGTTCCGGCTCCTCGCGTTAAAGAGAAAAAAGTGTTTCAGGCCGATCCGCTGATTGGATGGACGACTTATCCGTTATCATATACTCCTGTATTTATCAGTCGCACGGATGAAAATCCGATGAGCGGGGAAAATAAGTATTCGATGCTGGTTAATGTCACGGAAGATATTGCGAACCATCCGGATGCCCTGATTCTCAACCGTGGATATTATGGAATGAACCTGAAGACAGATACGTCTTACCGCCTTTCCTTGTTTCTGAAGAACAGGAATTATTCCGCTCCGTTACGTGTATTTCTAGTTGACGAATGGGGACAACGGGTGAGCAATGTGATCGAAGTGAATGTAGGGAATCGGGAATGGACAAAATATACCGGTGAACTGAAACCGGAAAAGAACGTCCGGCGTGGAATGTTTGCCATACAACCGATGTCGAAAGGACAATTTCAGATAGATGTCGTTTCCCTGTTCCCGTCCGATACCTGGAACGATGGGAAATCCGTATTCCGTAAAGACATTGTTCAGAACCTGAAAGAGTTTTCTCCCAGCTTTATCCGTTTTCCGGGCGGATGCATCGTGCACGGAGTCAATGAAGAAACGATGTATCACTGGAAAAAGACGCTCGGACCGATTGAAAATCGTCCGGGACAGTGGAGCAAATGGGCGCCTTATTACCGTACCGACGGAATCGGTTATCATGAGTTTTATGAATTGTGCGAATATGTGGGAGCTGATGCGATGTATGTGATGCCTACGGGTATGATTTGCAGCGGTTGGGTGAAGCAAAGTCCACAGTGGAATTTCAGACACATTGATGTCGATCTGGACGCTTATATCCAGGATGCGTTGGATGCCATCGAGTATGCCATTGGTGATACAACTACGAAATGGGGAGCCGAACGGGCAAAGAACGGTCATCCTGCTCCTTTCCCGCTAAAATATATCGAGATTGGAAATGAAGATTTCGGACCTGTGTATTGGGAACGTTATGAGAAAATCTATCAGGCGTTGTCCGCCAAATATCCTGACTTGATTTATATAGCCAATAGTGTCATCCGTGTAGTCGGAAGAGAGAATGATGACAAACGGAAGGATATTCCTAATTTTGTCAACCCGAAAAATGTAAAAGTGTTCGACGAACATTATTATAACTCAATCGAATGGGCTTGCGAACAGCATTATCGTTTTGATAACTACAAACGGGGTGTTGCCGATCTATTTATCGGCGAATTGGGTATTAGCGGAAAATATCCTTATAACCTGCTGGCTACTGGAGCCATTCGTATGTCAATAGAACGCAACGGCGATCTGAATCCTTTGTTTGCCGAACGTCCGGTGATGAGGCATTGGGACTTTCTGGAACACCGTATCTTCCTGCCGATGTTGATTAATGGAGTAGACAGTAGCGTAAAGACTTCCTTCTTCTATCTGGCAAAGATGTTCAGGGATAACACGTTTGACGTGTGTCTGGATGCAGCGATCAAAGATATAGCAGGTTTGCAGAACATCTTTGTTACGATGGGATATGATACGGCCAGCAAACAATATATCCTGAAACTGATAAACCTGCAGGATAAAAAAGTCACTCTACAACCGGAAGTTTCCGGCTTTAAACGTCCCGTCAAGGCACATAAAACAAGCCTGGTACTGGTTCCGGGAAAAGAAAACACACCGTTTGCTCCGAATGAAGTCCAACCGGTAGAGACGGAAGTCGGGCTGGACCTGAATCAACCGCTCGAACTGGAGGCAGCTTCCATGGTTGTATATCGTTTTAAATAGGATCTTTTAAATAAGAAATAAATAAAATGAAAACAATCTTTTGTATCACAGGACTTGCCATACAAGGTTTGGCTATGTCAGTCCAGGCGCAAACCGGCAAACCGAATATTGTGGTTATTATGACCGATCAGCAGCGTGCCGATTTGTGCGGCAGGGAAGGTTTTCCGCTGGAAGTGACTCCCTTTGTCGACCGTTTGGCGCAGGAGAATGTATGGTTCAATAAGGCATACACTGTGATGCCGGCCAGCTCTCCGGCACGTTGTTCCATGTTCACCGGGCGTTTTCCTTCCGCCACTCACGTACGCACGAATCACAATATCCCCGACATCTCCTATCAACAGGACTTAGTGGGCGTATTGAAAGAAAACGGATATAAAACAGCATTGGTCGGCAAGAATCACGCTTACCTGAAACCTGCCGACCTGGATTTTTGGTCTGAATACGGACACTGGGGAAAGCACAAAAAGACGACTCCCGCAGAGAAAGAGACTGCCCGTTTCCTGAATCAGCAAGCCAGGGGGCAATGGCTGGAGCCATCTCCCATCTCGCTGGAAGAACAGCATCCCACCAAAATCGTGAACGAAGCGCTGGCATGGATTAAGCAGCAGAAAGAGAATCCTTTCTTCGTATGGGTCTCTTTTCCGGAACCTCACAACCCTTATCAGGTATGTGAACCCTATTACTCCATGTTCTCCCCCGATAAGCTTCCCGTCTTAAAGACCTCCCGCAAGGATTTGGCAAAGAAAGGAGAGAAATACCGTATTCTGGCGCAACTGGAAGACGCGTCCTGCCCGAACCTGGAACAAGACTTGCCTCGAATCCGTGCCAACTATATCGGAATGATCCGGTTGATAGACGATCAGATCAAGAGACTGATCGAATCATTGAAAGCCAGCGGACAATATGAAAACACCCTCTTTGTCGTACTTTCCGACCACGGTGACTACTGGGGGGAATACGGATTGATCCGTAAAGGAGCCGGACTTTCCGAAAGCCTCACACGTATTCCAATGGTATGGGCAGGATACCACATCAAGAACCAACCTGCCCCTATGGATAGCCACGTATCGATAGCCGACCTTTTCCCCACCTTCTGCTCTGCCATCGGTGCCGAAATACCGGCAGGAGTTCAGGGTCGTAGCTTGTGGCCGATGCTGACCGGAAAAGCTTACCCTAAAGAAGAATTCTCCAGCATGGTCGTACAACAAGGCTTCGGAGGAGCCGATGTCGGACTGGATGCCTCCTTGACTTTTGAACAGGAAGGAGCACTGACTCCCGGCAAAATAGCCCACTTCGACGAACTGAACACCTGGACGCAAAGCGGTACCTCACGCATGATAAGAAAGGATGACTGGAAACTGGTTATGAATCATTATGGCAACGGAGAACTCTATAATTTAAAGAAAGATCCTTCGGAAGTTCATAATCTGTTTGGCGAGAAGAAATACTGCGAAATTCAAACAGAACTTCTGACCCGTTTACTGGCATGGGAGTTGCGTTTGCAGGATCCGCTGCCTCTCCCGCAAAGACGTTACCATTTTAAACAGAATCCATTTAATTATCTCCACCCGGAACACTAAAAAATAAGAAGATTGTACATACCTACGGATATTAAAAACATGATTCCATGAAGTCTGCCCCGCAACGGCCTATTTTTGTATCCGTAAACATAAAACAGAAATATATGAAATTGATTTTGCGATTAGGATTGATCTTGTTTACAGGATTTATTTCCATCTCTACAGCATCAGCACAGTTATATGGAACGGCAGATACAAACGCTCCGGAACTACGTGTTCCGACATCTGTAAAGCCGGCATTTGATTATTGGATGAGGGACACTTGGGCTACGCTGGGTCCCGACGGTTATTATTATATCACAGGAACGACCTCTACCCCCGACCGTTACTTTCCGGGACAGAGACATTGCTGGGACTGGAACGACGGTTTGTACCTGTGGCGTTCCAAAGATATGAAGTCCTGGGAAGCCAGAGGACAAATATGGTCGATGGAAAAAGACGGAACCTGGCAAAAGAAGCCGAAAGTATATAAAGCAGGAGAGAAATATCAGAAAAAATCCATAAACGGTGATCCGATGGACAACCGTTTCCATGCTGTATGGGCTCCGGAAATGCATTATATCAAAAGTGTGAAGAACTGGTTTATCGTTGCCTGCATGAATGAGTCGGCAGGTGGGAGAGGTTCTTTCATTTTGCGGAGCAAGACCGGAAAGCCGGAAGGACCGTACGAGAATATCGAAGGTAATAAAGATAAAGCTATCTTCCCGAACATCGACGGAAGTTTGTTCGAAGATACGGACGGCACTGTCTACTTTGTCGGGCACAACCATTATATCGCCCGTATGAAACCGGATATGAGCGGATTTGCCGAGGAACTGAAAACATTGAAAGAGAAAAAATATAATCCGGAACCATATATTGAAGGAGCGTTTATCTTCAAATACGATAACAAATATCACCTCGTACAAGCTATATGGTCGCACCGTACGTCGGAGGGAGATACCTATATTGAGAAAAAGGGAGTAACCTCACCGAAGACACGTTATAGTTACGACTGCATCATCTCGACAGCCGATAATGTGTATGGTCCCTATAGCGAACGCTACAATGCCATCACGGGAGGAGGACACAACAACCTTTTCCAGGATAAGGATGGAAACTGGTGGGCTACCATGTTCTTCAATCCGCGTGGGGCACAGGCGGCAGAGTATAAAGTGACGTGCCGTCCCGGATTAATTCCGATGATCTATGAGAATGGTAAATTCAAACCCAACTTTAATTATAATACCAAATGAAAACTTCTTTATTGATAGCAGGCAGCCTGGCTCTGGTTCCGATGACGTATGCGCAGGACAAACCGAATATTATTATCATACTGGCAGACGATTTGGGCTTCTCCGATCTCGGCTGTTTCGGTGGTGAGATTCATACACCGGTGTTGGATAAACTGGCAAAGAATGGCGTCCGTATGACGCAGATGTATAACAGTGCACGCAGTTGCCCGTCGCGTGCCAACCTGTTGACGGGACTTTATCCCCATCAGACGGGATTGGGACACATGGACGGCAGTCATCCTGCCTGGCCGAAAGGATATTCCGGTTTTCGTTCCAATTCGGACAACGTCACGATTGCAGAAGTCCTGAAAGATGCCGGATATTTTACGGCTATGTCAGGAAAGTGGCATCTAGGGAATAAGTCGAATCCCATTCTTCGTGGTTTCCAGGAGTATTACGGTTTGTTGGGCGGATTTAATTCTTTCTGGAATCCGGCAGTATATACTCGTTTGCCGAAAGACCGTACCCCCAGACATTATGAGGAAGGAACTTTCTACGCTACCAATGTGATAACGGATTATGCGATTGACTTTATCGACCAGGCACATCAGGAGAAGAAACCGTTATTCCTGTATCTGGCTTATAACGCTCCTCATTTCCCTTTGCACGCACCGAAAGAAGTGACCGATAAATACATGTCTCTCTATATGCAGGGATGGGACAAGATTCGTGACGCTCGCTGGAAACGGATTGTTGACCTGAAACTCATGCAAGGCAAACCGGAACTTAGTCCGCGCGGTGTGGTTCCCGAAAGTCTGTTTGAAGATGAAACGCATCCGCTACCGGCATGGGACTCATTGACGAAAGATCAGCAGACCGACCTCGCACGGCGTATGTCTATTTTTGCCGCTATGGTAGATGTGATGGACACGAACATCGGCCGGGTGGTAGATGAATTAAAGAAGAATGGTGAGTTGGACAATACGTTTATCATGTTTATGTCCGATAACGGAGCTTGTGCCGAATGGCACGAATTTGGCTTTGACAAACAGACCGGAGTCGAATACCATACCCATACCGGAGAAGAACTCGACCAAATGGGTTTGCCCGGAACCTATCATCATTACGGTACAGGCTGGGCAAATGTTTGCTGCACGCCGTTCACGTTCTATAAACATTATGCACATGAAGGAGGTATTTCCACGCCGTGTATTATTTCCTGGGGTAATCATGTGAAGAACAAAGGCGGACTGAATCATCAGCCTGCACAATTCTCCGATATCATGTCTACCTGTGTGGAACTGGCGGGAGCCACTTATCCGAAAGAATATCAGGGAAGAGCGATTCTGCCTACGGCAGGTCAGTCTATCCTTCCGATTGTGAAAGGAAAGAAGATGCCCGAAAGATACATCTATGCGGAACATGAAGGCAACCGCATGGTGCGTAAAGGTGATTGGAAGCTGGTTTCCGCCAACTTCAAAGGAGATGAATGGGAATTGTACAACATCAAGGAAGACCGTACCGAACAGCACAACCTGATCGGTAAATATCCTGAAATGGCAAAAGAATTGGAAACAGCCTATTTCGAATGGGCGGACAAGAGCGATGTCTTGTATTTCCAGAAAATGTGGAATACCTACAATAAGAATCGACGGAAAGATTTTAAAGAATATAAAACCCGCTAATGCTTATGGATAAGAGAATCTTACTAACTCTGGCTTTAGGAGCCATGTCGCAGGTGTTTACCCATGCATGGGAGCCTAAAGGAGATAAAATTAAAACAGTATGGGCTGAACAGGTGACGCCGGAAAATGTGTGGCAAAGTTATCCCAGACCACAGTTGCAACGGGCAGAATGGATCAATCTGAACGGATTGTGGAAGTATGCCGTAACGGATCAGAACACGCCTCGGAAGAATGTTTCCTTTGAAGGGGAAATTCTGGTCCCGTTTGCGATTGAATCATCTCTGTCCGGAGTGCAGAAAACATTTCTTCCTACGGATAGATTATGGTATCAACGTGAGTTCACTTTAGATCCTTCCTGGAAGAACAAATCTGCTATTCTGCATTTCGGAGCAGTGGATTATGAATGTCAAGTATGGGTGAATAACCGGTTGGTCGGTACGCATAAAGGAGGAAACAACCCGTTCTCGTTCGATATTACTAAATATCTGAAGAAGAGTGGTCCTCAAAGCGTTGAAGTAGCCGTCACCGACCCGACGGACACGGAATCTATTTCCCGAGGGAAACAACAACTTAATCAGGAAGGTATCTGGTACACGCCTGTATCGGGCATTTGGCAAACTGTGTGGCTGGAAGCGGTGAATAAAACCTATATTCGTCAGGTACTTCCTTCCACTGATATTGAGAGAAAATCCGTGAAGCTGGCTTTCGATATAATCGGAGCCAAAGGCAATGAAGAAGTGAAAATAGAAGTGTTGGATGATGGCAAAGTAATCAAGACGGTGGAACAGAAGTTGACTAATGCGATGGAGATAGACGTTCCGAACGCTGTCTTATGGTCTCCCGAATCTCCGAAACTGTATCATTTGAATATTGTCTTATCCAATGGAGGACGTGTTTTAGACCGGGTAAAGAGTTACTTTGCCTTGAGAAAAGTAGATGCCCGTAAAGATGAATGTGGATACAACCGTATTTGCCTGAATAACCAACCCATCTTCCAATACGGTCCGCTGGATCAAGGCTGGTGGCCCGACGGATTGTTGACTCCTCCTTCCGAGGAAGCGATGTTGTGGGACATGGTGCAGTTGAAGAAGATGGGATTCAATATGATCCGTAAACATATCAAAGTAGAACCGGAGCAATATTATTATTACGCCGATTCTCTGGGATTGATGATGTGGCAAGACATGGTTTCCGGTTTTGCTACGTCAAGGAAGAAGGAGGAACACGTCAATCCGTTGGCTACTACTGATTGGAACGCTCCCGAAGAACACACCCGCCAATGGCAAAAAGAAATGTTCGAGATGATTGACCGTCTCCGTTTCTATCCCTGTATCACTACCTGGGTGGTTTTCAATGAAGGATGGGGACAGCATAACACGGTGGAAATCGTAAATAAAGTGATAAAATACGACGATACACGCCTGATAAACGGAGTGACCGGCTGGACGGACAGAGGCGTAGGCGATATGTACGACGTACATAATTATCCTGTCACTTCCATGATCCTGCCGGAGAACAACGGCAACCGCATTTCCGTACTGGGAGAATTTGGCGGCTATGGCTGGGCGATCAAAGAGCATATCTGGAATCCGAATATGAGGAACTGGGGGTATAAGAATATAGACGGAGCAATGGCTCTAATTGATAGTTACGGCCGTCTGGTATATGATTTGGAAACGCTGATTGCCCAAGGGTTGAGTGCGGCTGTTTATACACAAACCACTGATGTGGAAGGAGAAGTGAACGGCCTGATTACTTACGACCGGAAAGTAACTAAAATACCGGAAGGCTTGTTACACCTGATGCACAACCGTTTGTATGAAATCACCCCTGCGAAAGCTGTTACTTTGATTGCAGACGGTCAGAATGGAAGCAAGAATACCCACCTTGTCAGTCTGAACGGTCAGGAGCTGAAAATGACTTCTTTGCCTTTCGACTGTCCCCCTCGTTCTACGGTAGTATCAGAAGCTACTTTTAAGGTGGATAAGGATTTCAATCATCTGTCTCTATGGCTGAATGTTGCCGGAGAAGCCAAAGTATGGCTGAATGGAGTAGAAGTCTTTGCGCAGGAGGCAAAGCAGACCAGGCAATATAATCAATACAATATCAGCGATTACAGCCGTTACTTGCGAAAAGGAAGTAATTTGTTGAAAATCGAAGTGAAAGATAGCAAGAAGATGAGATTCGATTATGGGTTGAGGGCTTATTAATCAGATTCATATTCTACTTTGTGAGTTTCTTGCTATAAAGTTGAAAGGCAAGTGAATATCTGCAATATCAAGTTAATGTATGAGCCCCATAGCGATGTCACTATAGGGCTCATTAACTATCATTTTTCCGGCTCACTCGTATGGGCACATTTCTTTATAACAAACTTTCTTATTGAAATTTCTTATCTTCTTCGAGGAGCTCCTGGCTACATTGCTCCGGTGCTAGAGGGGTAAAGAGTTCTATCAGGTTTTCTTCGGGATCGCGCAGGTATAGGGTACGCATCCCCCAATCGGGCATATCCGTAGGTTCGGTGATAAACGTCACGCCTTTTGCTTTTAGATCGGCAAAAGTTTCGTCGAGGTTATCTACACTGAATGAAACCATTAATTTCTCACGCATCGCAACGGGCTGTTGCTTATCTGCATTGCCTACCGCAGGTGCCATCCAGTCGGATACAAAAAGGGTGAAGCCTTCTATCCCGTCAGCTACTTTAAAATTGGCATATCCGCTATTTTCATCTCCCCAGGATGGCTCTAATCCGAGTTGTTCGGTGTAGAACTTGAAGCATTTGGCGAAGTCTTTCACTAATAATCTTACGTTGCTGAATCTCATGGTTTACTGATTAATAGTTTGTAATTTGTTTCTTATATCAAAATGCAAATATAATCATTCTATTGGATAGCGTTTCAAAAAACTGTATTTACCTCATTAGTGCATAGAAACGAGTTAAACGGTGCGCTAATGAATGGGTCCAGGGTGAGGGGTGGTGAGGGTAGATTTATAACTTTCGTATTTTTTTT
>ERZ810019.246-NODE-246-length-12150-cov-8.91476_pt1 | contig 12150 bp, 14 predicted proteins | sample MGYA00520494_ERZ810019 | MGnify/ENA primary metagenome ERZ810019 (study PRJEB31588, sample SAMN03398862) | human gut metagenome | study: EMG produced TPA metagenomics assembly of the PRJNA231909 data set (A prospective, longitudinal analysis of the... | reverse complement strand
TCTGTAAACTTTTCAGTGTTATTTACATAACCACCAGTTTTTCTTATGGTAGGTAAAACTTCATTAGTAACCCATTTTCTAAATGATTTGCATTTATCTGTTTTAGCTTCAAACATAAAATCATATAGCATTGGTTCGGTTAAATACTTTTGTACACCGTGTACAAACGGCTTAATTTCGGCATTTTGTAATGTTTTTTCTATTCTAGTCTTATGAGGATATTGTTTATCATCTGCATTAGTTATATATCCTAAAGCCATACCAGTTGAATATAATTCAAATAATGGCTCTCCATTTTCATTAACTATAATTTCTACTGGTGTACCTTCAAATATTTTTGATAACGCATTTGAATTATCTGTTTTAAGCTCTTCCAATTCTACTTGTACATTTTCATTAGATGGTTTTAATTCTTCAAGAAATTTTTTGAAATTTATTATTCCTCTGCTTCGGCTCTTTTTGCTGTAAACCTCTATACCTTTATGGGTAATTACTAATACTCCTGTATTGAAAGCAAATAATCCCAGCTCTCTAAGTTCTTCAGGTTCTATTTTTCTAAAGTACTTTTCATCCAATCTTCTTATTATTGCGTAACTATCTTTAAGCCCTATAGCTTTCACTATATCAATAATTAAATATTCATTTGTACTGATTATTCTTCTAACATCACCTAAATAAGTCTTTATCAGTTCAACTTTATTAACATCAAAAGTTAAATAATCTGTTTCTTTTCTACCTGGTTTAAATTTTTTTAATTCACTTGCTGGAATTCTAACTGTTCGTCCCATATTAGGAACTTTTGCTATTTCTCCGTTTTTTACTCTTTCATAAACTGCGCCTTCGCCAATTCTTAATTTTTTAGCGACTTCTTTTGCTGTATAATTTTTCATTGTTATCTCTCCTTATTCTCTTAATTCTTCCAACATGGTAAAATATTGTTGAAAGGGGGTGTTTTTATGGATCTTAATCAAATAATTATTGATTCAATAGATTTATGTGTTAATGATATTGCAAATAAAGATAATAGTTTTGATATTAAAATAGATAATCCAGAACTAGAGTCTGATGCTAAACTTTGTTCATTATTAATGAAATACTCTAATATACTTCTGTCTAAATATCATGAAGAATTAAAAAAAGAGTTATCTAAAAATAATATCAATATTTAACATCATGTTTAATGACATTAGCTGCTACTATGAAAGCTTGCTCTTGTTGGTCTAACTGCTCTTGAACTGGTACTTCAAGGGCAGTTAATAATTTAAGTCCACATATAGGACAATACTTATAATTTTCTTTTAAGTTCTCATTTGAACATCTTGGACATTTATTCATTGGTGTTCCTCCTTACTTTTAGTTATTAGGCTAATGCCAGTTGCACTTTGTTTAATTTAGCTTCTAACATTGCTATTTTTTTATCCTTTTCCTCTATTTCTTTTTCTAATCTTCTACGTTCTAGTGGAGAAAGTGGATTTGCTTCTTTACCTAAATTCTCAATCCTCAATATTTCCTCCATAGAATAACGAGGACTTGATATCTCTGGAATACGAGTTATAATTCCCTCTTGTTCCATATCAATAATGGCTCTAGTGGAATCATAATCCCAACGTTCAGCTAATGTTTTACGACTTATTAATACTTTTTCCATAGGCTATCCTTCCAAATTATTCAATCTGATTACTAGAACCACCAAGCATATCAATAACAGCTTGATTATCATTAAATTCTTTTAAAATTCTTGCACCTTCATTCGATAAATCTATATTCTTTTGTTCCAATTGGTCTATAATAACTCGTTTTGTTTCTTCATTTAAAACATTTAGAGTATTAACTCTTTGTTCAACTGTGACATTTACTACTGCCTGTACTATAGCTCCCATTAGATTAGTACCTTGCAATAATCCAAATACCTTATCTATTGTTGCAAGCTCATTATCTAGTGGCTGTTGTTTTTTAGGATTGAAATAATTATCCTCTAATTCTTCATATATTTCCCATGCTTCATCTGTATCAAGAATTTTGGCATGTCTTGCCGCCCCTCTGTCTGTCCATAAATAAAGAACTGGTGCGTATTTTAAAGGTTCCCGAATTTCATTCGGTAAGCTATTTTTAAATTCTTTAAGTGTCTGTCCTTCTAATTTGTAATAATGTTTTCCTTCTGAAAATCTTTTTTCATTATTACTAAAATTCTTTTGTATGTTTCCTTCTTCTGTTCCAAATTGTTCTGCCAAAACTTTTGTTGTCATAATTCTTTGTTTGTTAAATTCTAGTGGTATTAATTTACTCATAATTTATTTTCCTCCTAGCCTGTTATTTTTAAATCTTTAAAAATTTCATCTGTTGTACATCCATAAGTATCAGCCATTCTTTTTATTAAAACTGCTGATGGAGTTCCTCCCCAACCTTGTTCTAATTTATAAAAAGTACTTCTACTTATTTGAAGTTTTTTTAATAAAGAATCATCAATTACATTGAAACCTGCATTTATTCTTCTCATTCGTATTGGTGTGATTTTCATAATTGTTCACCTCATTTCTAATCCCACAGTGTAGTCTGCTGTGGTCTATCAAGTTTTATTATTCTTATACTTTCATCAATGGTTGGTAATATTTCCTTATAACTTTCAATGTCTAAATCTTCCCATTTACTGATACCAAGTATTAAAAACACTCTTGCTTTAACCTGTTCGTATTCATCATCAGCCCTTAATATTCCAAGACGTTTCTTTATATAAGATGAAATATCAACCTTTGATTGAGCTTTAATCTTGTAATACTCTTTAACATCTTTTAGCTTGTCCTCAAACATATCATTAATTAATGTTGTTATTTGACCTTTGAATTCATTAAATAGCTTTTTACTATTAACAACATCTTTTACTCTGAAATAGTTATTAACTAATTCCCTTTGAACTTTCCATGCTAAATCATCTTGAAGTGACTTTACTAACATTAAGTAACCACTTTCTGTTAAAACTACTAACCCTCGATTTGGTATTTCTAAAGTAGGAATTTCGTACTTTAAAGATTTTTTAATTATGAAATAATCTTCATTTTCTATAAAATGCTTCTTATTTTCATAGAAATTACTTTTAGCAGTTCCTTCTACTCTTTCATGTAACATATCAATATCTTTGAAAGTTACAACTCTTTGTCCTTTAAATTCTTTTACTAATAAATCAGTATTGTTGATTTTTACTAATTGATTCATTTAGTCCCCTCCTTATCTCAAACTACCAAGACAACTTTGCTTTGCTAGGTGATTGGTTTGTCTTGGTATGTATATACAATATCCTATTTTACGATATTTCAAAACCTCAATTATATCATTAAATAGGATATTTTTTAAGATTAGATAACTCATTCTTTAAAAATCTTCATTTTTCTTAAATTTACTATTGATTTTATCGTAAATAATGATAAAATTATCGTATGAGGTGATTGATTTTGATTGGTGATAAAATAAAAGATTTAAGAAAAGGTATGAATTTAACACAAGAACAGCTATGTAAAGAAATTGGAATTGCCCAATCTACATTAGGTATGATTGAGAGCAACCAGCGTTCTGCTGGCAGAAAAACATTAACAAAGTTTGCAAACTTTTTTAACGTTCCTTTGGATTATTTGCTTAAAGCTGATAACAATAGCTTAAATAATTTGGGTGACAAAATTAAATTATTAAGAAAAGAATATAAAATTACTCAACAAGAATTAGCAAATGCTTTATCTCTTAGCCAATCCACTATAGGAATGATTGAAAAAAATAGGCAAGGAGTAGGAAGAAAAACACTTGTTAAAATTGCAGATTTTTTTAATGTTACTGTAGATTATTTACTATCTGATGATGAAGAAAAAGAAAATACTAAACAAATAAAAAAAGAAAGAGACTATTCTCTTACTATTAAAGAACAAGAAGATATTGATGATGAAGCTAAAAAGATTATTGAAGAATTAACAATGTCTTTCTCTAAGAATAAAGATTCTTTAACAGATGAAGATTATTTTGCTATAGAAAATGCTTTGCGTATAACTTTAGAATCTATAAAAATTAAAAATAAAAAGAAATTTACACCAAAAAAATATAGATAAATTTTTTAATAGGCATTGGGGGGATTACTTTGAGTATGATTTCATACATACAAAGTGTTGCTGATAAAGTAATTGATGAATACGATAATTTAAATCCGATTTATATAGCCAAAAATTTAAAAAGAGTTGAATTTAAATTACTTCCTTTAACTGAAAATATAAATGGTTTTTATGAATATAGGTCACCAAATAGACAACTAATTGTTGTTAATGAAAACTTATGTGGAGAAAAATTATATTTAACTCTATTTCACGAATTATCACATTATTTTTTAGGACATAAAAATACTCTTCTTTTGAATTCATCTGTAACTATGAATTTAAAAGAAGAGTATGAAGCTGATTTATGTGGGACATGCTTATATTTGCAATATATAAAACAACATAGATCTCATGAAGATGTTATATATCCACAAAGAGTTTGTGAATTAATGAAATATTTTAAATAAGGAGTGAATTTTATATGAATACAATTGAATTAAATAAGAGAGATTTAAGAAATATAAGGAAAAATTTAAAATCTTTGATGGAACAAACGACACAACAATATAAAGAGTTAAACATCCCTTTAACTGAGGAAGGCTATACTTTATTAGAAAATGCTATGTTAGAAGCTTTGAAAAGAATAAAGATAAAAAATAAACAAAAATATACGCCAAAAAAATATAGGCATTAATTTTTTTAATTTTATAAGAACATATATTCGTAATATACACGAATTTTATATTATAAATCACTGATATTGAAAATTTTAGGAGATGATTTTATGCTAGATTACAATGTAACTTACAGAAAAAAAAATAAAGGTCTGCAATGTATTATAAGTTATAAAGATGCTAATGGTAAATGGAAACAGAAAAGTAAACAAGGATTTAAAGCTCAAAAAGATGCCAATACATATATCAAAAAAACACTCGCAGAGCTTGAGAGAGCGTTTATAAATAAAGATAGTATAATAAGTCCGGATTATGATTTAATAACCTTTAAACAGCTTTCTGACGAGTTTATAGAGCACGAGAAATTATATAGAGAATATAACACTACTAGAAATCATGAAATAGCATTCAAAAGATTTACTGATTTAAATGATAGAAAAGTATCTTCTTTGAAAAAGATTGATATAAGAAAGTGTTTCGATAAAATGGTTGAGGATTTAAAACGTGCTACTTTAAAAAAATACCTACAATCAATCAAGTTACTATTTAATTATTATATAGATAATTATGATAACAACTTTAAAATAGACTTAAATATAGAAATTCCAAAAGATAAAGTTCCTACCATAAAAAGAGCACTTAGTAAATCTGAACTTGATAATTTATTAAATAATAAAAGACTTCTTAATAGCAGATTTTATATAGTAGCATATATAGCCGCTAAAACTGGATTAAGATGTGGAGAAATACTCGGTCTTACATGGAACGATATTGATGAAGTAAATTTATCAGTAAATGTTAATAAGCAATGGAAGATAAATAAAAAGACTAACGAATATGATTTCGGGCAACTAAAAAATAAAAAAGCATATAGGAAAGTACCTATATCCCCATCTTTCATAAAAGAATTAAAAAGATATAAAAGTACAGTTCCTACAGATATTCATAACAGAATAGCTCCATTTGATAATCTTGTTATAACCTCTTCTTTTAATGTTACATTAAAATTAATAGGTGGTGTTACAGTTCATGAACTTAGGCATACTTATATTACTTTATTAATTGCAAATGGGATTGATTTTAAAACAGTTGCTAAAATTGCTGGACATGATGTTAAGCAAACATTAAATACTTATTCCCATGTTACTGATGATATGATGAAAAATGCTAGTAATACAATCTCAAAAATTTTTTAGCCCAAATTTTTGCCGTTTTATTTGCCGTTTTTAGTAATCTCTCGATTTTTAGGCATTTACAAGCTAATATTACGACTCTTAGCTAAGGTCAAGAGTTTTATACTTTTTGCCGAATTTTCTTGTAGTATTTTATAAGCCTCAATCATTGTGCTTCCAGTAGTGGTTACATCATCTATAAGTATAATATTACAGTCAATCACATTAATTCCTTTCTTTACTTTAAATGCGCCCTTTATATTTTCACTACGTTCATGCTTATTAAGCGTCTTTTGTTCTGCTGTATCTTTGTACTTGATTAAAATTTCAACAGCTTCTATATTTAGCTTCTCAGATACTTTTTTTGCTATATATTCACACTGATTAAATCCTCTTTTCTTCTTGGATTTCTTCGAAAGTGGAATATAGGACAACATGTAATTATCATATTCTATATTATCTTTAATATAATCTGATAGAAAATCCGATAGTATATCGCCAGCTGAAAAATCCTTTTTGTATTTTAAATTTAATATCAGCTGCTTCAAAACACCGCCATAATATCCATAACTACTTATATCTGAATCTATTATATTAATTTTCTTAATGCTTTTTAAACATGATAAGCATATCTTATGGCAATCTTCTGCTTTACATATTATACAATAATTTTCACTTGGATATATTAATTCTAATAAGGATTCTAAAAATACCTTTACCATTTTTCGAATTAATTTAATATGCATTTTAGATTTTTTTATAATTCTCTCAATTTCTTTTCCCATACTTTTTTATTGAAATCTCTTGCCATATCTTTCGCTTTCTCAATATCTTCAGAAACTTCATTACACACAAGCAAAACCTCTGGTAAAGTAAGATTTACACTTCTCATTTGTCCACATATATATAAGATCTTCTTGTATGTATATTTTTGATCTTCACTAAATAAAACAACAGCATCATCCATATAGCAGTATTCAAGTAACTCCTCTATCTTATTTGTTATTATGAATATTGCCTTATCCTTAATTTTTGATACTCTCTCACACTTTTTTATTTCTTCTATTTTATTAGCTTTTATTATCTTAACATCTTTTATTTTTAATTTTTTTATAAAATATTCATATACAGAATCAAGTTTTTCCTTATCTGGAACATAAATCGCAACCTTATGTTTACTATCTTTGAACCATTTTAAATAATCATATAATGTATATGGTATATCTGTATTTAAATTTATCCTTGTAGTTATTATCCTTGGTTCAACAAATGGTTGTTCATAGTTATAAGCAGCTAATTCAATTTTCTCACCTATAAGAGATATCTTTTCTATGCAGTAAGCTATAATCTTATTTCCCATGTTACTGCAAAATTCTAACAATTCTCTTATTATAGCTCCATTTAAATTAGAAAAGTATGTTATATCGTCAAAGATAACTAATTCATATTCGCCTTCTATATATGCTATATTTTTATAGTTAATAAATGTAATATCAGATGAACTACTACCTCTTTCAATAAAAGAATGAGTTATTGTTGAGTTTTTTTCTCTAATTGCTGCTATTAGTTCCCTATTCTCAACACCTTTTCCCCAAACATATAATATTTTTTTATTACTATTTGAAATTGTATTTATAATATCACAAAAAATACATGAAGTATTAAATGGAACTGTAATTATAGTTAGATACTTTATATTCTTTCTATACCAATAGTTAATTTTATCTACTGCATATTTTAGATTTTCTTCTTTAACTTTACATACTACCCCCATAAATATCTCCTTCCATCTATTTACTCTATGACATTATCATTTATTATATCTCTAATTCGATATTGAAGCGCTGAATATCTTTCCATACTATTAGTGTTATTTATCATATATAAAAGTGCCTTTTGAAAACCAACTACTACAACTAACTGTTTTGCTCTTGTTATACCTGTATATAACAGATTTCTATTCATGAGAAAAGGTGATCCCATAAATGCCGGAATTATTACAACCTTAAATTCACTACCTTGACTTTTATGAATAGTAGTTGCATAAGCTAGATCTAGTTCATCCAAAAAGTTAAAATCATAAAACACTTTTCTTTCATCATCAAAAATTATTGTTAAATTCTTCTTTTCTTCATCAATATTTTGAATAAATCCTAAATCACCATTAAACACACCAACACCCTCGTCTTCTCCAAATCCACCAATTCTGATCCATTTTAGCGAATAATTATTTTTAGTCTGCATAATCTTATCGCCTTCTCTAAAAATTATATCTCTAGACTTTATTTCTTTTTTATTTGGATTAGGGGGATTAAACACTTCTTGTAATCTTTCATTAAGATTAATTACCCCCAACACTCCTTTTCTCATAGGTGTAAGTACTTGCATGTCTTTTAATACATCCCACTCTGTATTAAATTTAGGAAGACGCCTCTTCATTAAATCTATAATTGTAGTTAAAATGTTATCTATATTCTCCTGATTTATAAAGAAAAAATCCTTATCTTTTTGGTTTAATATTGGCATTTCACCTTCGTTTATCCTATGAGCATTAACAACTATTAAGCTTTCATTTCCTTGTCTGAATATTTCCTTCAAACGTACTACCTTAATATATTCACTCTCTATTAAATCTCTTAATACATTTCCTGGCGCTACAGATGGTAATTGATCAACATCGCCTACAATTATTAATCGTGTACCAAGCTTTATAGCCTTTAATAGATTGTGCATAAGCATTATATCAATCATAGATGCCTCATCAATAATGATAACATCACAGTCTAATGGTGATGACTCACCTTTTTCAAAAACAGATTCGTCTTCATCAGATACTCCCATTTCAAGAAGCCTATGAATTGTCTTAGCTTCTCTTCCTGTAGACTCTGTCATTCTCTTTGCTGCTCTTCCTGTAGGTGCTCCTAGAAGCACTCTCATTCCATTATTCTCATATATGTGAATGATAGCTTTTATTATCGTTGTTTTACCTGTTCCTGGTCCACCTGTTATTATTTCTATTCCACTATTAAATGCTCCAATTATAGCTTCTTTTTGTGATTCTGCAAATTTTATTTTTTGCTCTTTTTCAAATACCCCTATTTCAAAGTTTATATCAGAATTGATAGTTTGAGTTTCTTGTAATCCAAGAGTAATAATTTTCTGAGTAACGCCAAGCTCACAATAGTAGTATGGCAATAAAAATCCCATTTCTGTATCATTTATCTTTTCTATAACTATTTTCTGCTTAGCAGACATATCATATAAATTTTTTTCTATAAGTTCTTCTGGTACCATTATATTTTTCTTACATTCCTCTATTATATTAGCTTTTGGCATAAAGGTATTTCCTAAGGCACAAAACTGATTCATAACATATTTTATTCCACTTTGAATTCTAAAATCAGAATCATTTTTTATACCTATACTCATAGCTATCCTATCTGCTGTTTTAAAACCAATTCCTGATATTTCTTCACAAAGTATATAAGGATTCTCAGATACAATATATTTAGCATTTGGTCCAAATTTCTTATATATTTTCACACATTGATTACTTGTAACACCATGTTTGCTAAAATATAAAATTATATCTTTTAAACCTTGCTGCTCAATATATGATTCATATATTATTTGAAATTTCTTTTCTCCAATTCCCTCTATCTCCATGAGTCTCTCTATATGGTTTTCCATTATATCTAAAGTTTCTTCTCCAAACTTTTCTATTATCTTCTTAGCAGTTATAGGACCTATTCCATGAATCACACCTGCGCTTAAATATTTTTCAATCCCATCAATTGAGTTTGGAAGAATTTCTTCGTAGTCTTGAATATTAAATTGATTACCAAATTGTTTATGCACTGTCCAGTATCCAGTTAACTTTACATTTTGACCTTCCTTTATAAAAGGTACTGTACCAACAGCGCTAACTAAATTTTTATCAGCTCTAATCCTGCATACAACATATCCTGTTTCTTCACTTTTAAAAACAATATTTTCAACAAAACCATTAAGAACTTCCACTACTATCTCTCCAAACTATGATTTAAACTTATACTTCTCTTTATATTATTTTAATTATATCATAAGTTTAATTTATAATTTTATACTATTTATTGAATACTTCTCTTCTATTATATAAGTACAGGAATATATCATCCTATATTCTTTTATATCCATATTCTCAAAATATATATTTCTAATTTAAGTCAATGTTTATAAACGATTGTCACATATTTTAAATTTTAAAAAAGCAGGAAATTAATTAAAACTTCCTGCTTCTATAAATACTAAATATATTTTTTGATTTCTTCTACCTTATTTAATTGTTCCCATGGCAGATTAAGATCTGTTCTGCCAAAGTGGCCATAAGCAGCTGTTTGCTTATATATAGGTCTTCTTAAATCAAGATCTCTTATTATAGCTCCTGGTCTTAAATCAAATACCTTTTCAACTATTTCAACTATTTTATCATCTGATAGTTTTCCTGTTCCAAAAGTATCAACAGTTATTGATACTGGTTTAGCAACTCCAATAGCGTAAGCTAATTGTATTTCAAGCTTATCAGCTAATCCAGCAGCCACTAAGTTTTTCGCAACCCATCTTGCAGCATAAGCAGCAGATCTATCAACTTTTGTTGGATCTTTTCCTGAGAATGCTCCACCACCATGTCTACCATATCCACCATAAGTATCTACTATAATCTTTCTTCCAGTTAATCCAGAGTCACCTTGTGGTCCACCAACAACAAATCTTCCAGTTGGATTTATAAAATATCTTGTTTTATCATCTAATAATTCTTGTGGTACTACTGCTTTAATAACATGTTCTTTAAGATCCTTTTCTATTTGTTCTAATGTAACATGCTCATCATGTTGAGTAGATATTACTATTGTATCTATTCTCTTTGGTTTTTCATCTTCATATTCAACTGTTACTTGTGTCTTACCATCAGGCCTTAAATAGCCTAATGTACCATCTTTCCTTACTTCAGTAAGTCTTCTTGATAATCTATGAGCCATATGAATTGGTAACGGCATATATGCATCAGTTTCATTTGTAGCAAAACCAAACATCATTCCTTGGTCTCCAGCACCTACTGCTTCAACCTCATCTTTCTCACCTTTTCTTGATTCTAAAGCTTCATCAACACCCATAGCAATATCTGCTGATTGTTCATCTATTGTTGTCATAACAGAACAAGTATCGCAATCAAATCCGTATTTAGCTCTATCATATCCAATTTCTCTAACAGTTTCTCTAACTACTTTAGGAATATCAACATAACAATTTGTTGATATCTCTCCCATTACCATAACCATTCCTGTTGTTGTACATGTTTCACATGCTACTCTAGCATTTGGATCTTGTGCTAAAATTGCGTCTAATACGCCATCTGAAATTTGATCACACATTTTATCTGGATGACCTTCTGTAACTGATTCTGATGTAAATAATCTTCTCATATTTTTCTCCTTCCGCTTGTACTCCTTATCTTTAATCATGAAATAATTCGAGTAAAAGTGAAAAATCTCACACTTCTTAATATTTTTTATACTGTCTTAAAAGAAATACCTTTTATATGCAATAAAAAAACTCTTCGATAAGAAGAGCGCGATTACACAATACTTTCTTATCTTGTAGAAAATCTTTCTACAGGAATTGGCACCTTGTAATTAAACAGGTTGCCGGGTTTCACTGGGCCCTATCCCTCCACCTCTCTTGATAAGAGTAACAATATTTTATTTTCGTAATTTATTCTACCACATAATATTTTTATGGTCAATATTATACAATAAACATAATATATCATATAATCTATAATATATTCTATTCATGCATAAATTGATACAACTATTTACTTTTCAACTTTTATTTCAAGATAAAATAAAAAACTCAGAATAATAATTCTGAGTTTTGGTGGAGGAAGATGGATTCGAACCATCGAAGCGAGACGCAACAGATTTACAGTCTGCCCCCTTTGGCCACTCGGGAATTCCTCCACAATTGGAGCTGGCAATAGGAATCGAACCTACAACCTGCTGATTACAAGTCAGCTGCTCTACCGTTGAGCCATGCCAGCATATTTATATTTTTTAGATGGTGGGCACAACAGGGCTCGAACCTGTGACCCCCTGCTTGTAAGGCAGGTGCTCTCCCAGCTGAGCTATGCGCCCATCTAATGGTGGAGGAAGATGGATTCGAACCATCGAAGCGAGACGCAACAGATTTACAGTC
>ERZ810019.244-NODE-244-length-12216-cov-7.50391_pt1 | contig 12216 bp, 18 predicted proteins | sample MGYA00520494_ERZ810019 | MGnify/ENA primary metagenome ERZ810019 (study PRJEB31588, sample SAMN03398862) | human gut metagenome | study: EMG produced TPA metagenomics assembly of the PRJNA231909 data set (A prospective, longitudinal analysis of the... | reverse complement strand
AAAAGTTTCACTTATAATGGATGTAACGCAAGAAGTTAAAAGGACAACTAAATCAATTAGACCTATAAAAGTAAAAAGTGAATCAAATGTACCAGAGAAGTTTATTGCTGAATTTACAAAAATTATATCTGAAAATTTAGAAAAGGCATTAAGAGAAGTTAGCAAGTCTTAGAAACAAGGCTTTTTATTTTGCCCTTAGCATGGCGTAAAAAGGCTAGAGCATTTTAAAATTAAGTGAAAGCAACTCACGTAAAAAAGCGTAAATGGAGGAATGAAGAATGAAAAGAAAATTTTTGGAAGACTTAGGATTAGAAAAAGAAGTAATTGATAAGATTATGAATGAGAACGGAGCTGATATTGAAGCTGAAAAAGCAAAAACAACAGAGGTTAATACTAAACTTGAAGACGCGACTAAGCAGCTAGAAGAAGCTAATAATACTATAAAAGATCTAAAAAAGAATAATCTGGATAATGAGGAACTTCAAAAGAAAGTAACTGATTATGAAAAACAGATTGAAGAGCAAAAGGAAAAGCATAATACTGAAATTGTTAAGCTAGAAAGAGAAGTAATAAACAATGAATTGTTATCAAAATATAAAGCTAAGAACAATAAGGCTGTAATGGCTTTAGTAGGTGAGATTGAAGCAGAAGATAATGATAATTATAGAGAATTATTAGATTCTAAGCTAAAAGCTACTAGTGAGGCTGATGATACAAGATTTATGTTTGGAGATTTAAAAGTAGAAACACGTTATAATCCAGTAGCAGGAAATGGAGATACTACTGTGACAAAGGAACAGTTCCAAAAGATGGGCTACACTGAAAGAGTAGCTTTATATAATGAAAATAAAGAATTATACACTAAATTAAGTAATGAATAGGAGATGTTTAAAATATGGGTACAACAACAAAAATAGCTGATTTAATAAATCCAGAAGTTATGGCTGATATGATATCAGCAAAAATTCCACAAAAATTGGTAGTAGCACCATTTGCTAAGGTAGATACTAAATTAGTAGGTCAACCTGGTGATACAATTACTATTCCACAATATGCATATATAGGAGACGCAGTAGACGTAGCAGAAGGTGTTGCAGCAGAAACTGTTAAATTATCAACTAGCACTACACAAGTTACTGTTAAAAAGGCTATGAAAGCAGTTGAATTAACAGATGAAGCAGTTTTAAGTGGCTATGGCAATCCTATTGGAGAAACAAATTCACAACTAGCAAAGGCAGTTGCTTCAAAAATTGATAGTGATTGTTTAGATGCATTATATTATGCACAATTAGCATATGATGGCTCAGGATCTCAAATAAATTATGAAAGTATAGTTGATGCAATAGACATATTCAATGAAGAAGTAAATACAGAAAAGGTTATGTTTGTATCTCCTAAGCAGGTTACAAAACTTAGAAAAGACACAAATTTTATAAGTGCCGATAAATATGGTGTTGGAATGAATGTTATAATGACTGGTGAAATTGGAAGAATTGCCAATACTAGAATTGTACCATCTAAGAAGATTGTGACATATAAAGAATGGTATAAATTTGATTCATCAGGCGCTTTAAGTATTGTTGCATCAGGTGGTAATGATACAAGTACAATTGATTTAGCTAAAGTTATAAAAACTCTTCCAACTGCAAAAGTAGGTGATAAAGTTACTAAGGTTTCAACTGAATGTTATTTTAACCCTATTGTTAAATTAAATAATGATGCAGAAAGTGAAGAAGATGCGCCAGCATTAACAATTTATTTAAAGAGAGATACAAATGTTGAAACTGACAGAGTATCATTAAGTAGAAAAACAGATATAAGTGCTGATAAACATTATGCTGCTGCTTTAAGTAATACATCTAAAGTTGTAATTGCTAAGATTAAAAAATAGGATGTGATCTTATGGAGTTAGAAAAGCTTAAATTACTACTAGGAATAACAGATGATACTAAGGATATAGTATTGCACTTTATTATTGCAGATGTAGAAGAAACAATAATGAATTACTGCAATATAAAAGAAGTACCAGAAGGGCTTTATATGACTGCATATAGGATGGCTATAGAGTTATATAGAAATGAGAACCTAGGGGATGAAAGTAATCCTCTAGGTTCTATTTCATCTATCAGCGAAGGTGATACTTCAACAAGTTTTAGAAGTAATGCTACAGAGTTTAAGGAGAGTTTATTAAAAGATTATAAAAAGCAACTTAATAAATATAGAAAGTTGGTGTGGTAATATGAATAAAGCTATTTTACAAGCAAGAAAAGCACATAAAAAAGCTATAGAAATGTTTTATGAACATACTTGCACTATAAGAGGTTATGGAAAATATAAAGATCCAATTACTAAAGAAACTAAGGTTGGATTAAATCCATCACCTAAATATGAAAATCAGCCTTGTAAAGTATCTAAGAGTAGTTTAGGAAAGAATAATCAAACTGACACAACCAATAATAAAGATTATGAGATTAAACTTTTTATAAGTCCTGAAATTGAAATACATCAAGGCGATGAAATAGAAACTAATGTATTTGGTGTAATTACTAAATACATAGCAGGAGAACCATTACCACTATATTCATCACATCAAGAAGTTATTTTAGAAAATAAGGATAAAAAAGCATAATGGCGAAACTTATTGAATTTGATTATTCTGAATTTAGAAAATTTCTTAATGGGTTAAAATTAGGACAAAAAGATATTGATAAAAGGATAGAAGATTTTATTTATTTTATAGCTAATAGAGCTTTAGATAAGATGAAGGAGAAAACTCCAGTAGGTGTTTATTCTAATAGTGTTCATTTTAAAGCCTTTAAAGTTAAAGCTAAAGGTAATGGATTTAATTTAGGTGAATATGTTAATGTGGATTTTGAAACAGCTCAAAGCAAGGTTGGTGGAAATTTAAGACGTAATTGGAGAATTGTCAGTGTTAAAAAAGTCAACAATAAGTGGGTAATCGAACTTGCAAATAATACTGAATATGCAGGATGGGTCAATAATGGTCATAGAATAGTTGATAAAAATAAAAGAACCTTAGGATGGGTTGAAGGTAAATTCTTTGTAGAAATTGCAATGGAAGAAATTGAAAAGGAATTACCTATCTATGTTAAAAAGCTACAAGAAGATATATTAAAGCAGATGTTTGGAAAGTAGGTGATATCTATTAACGATATAAGAATAGCAATTCAGCAGGCTTTAGATAATGCCTATCCTAATATAGAAATATATAGTGAAAGTATAGAACAAGGTTTTGAAGTACCTTGTTTTTTTGTTAAATTAATATCTTCCAATCAAGATAAACAATTAAATAACAGATATAAGCAATCATTACTTTTTGATGTGCATTACTTTAGCGATAAAGAAGAAGATTTAAATAAAGACTGCTTAGATGTAGCTGATAATTTGTATAGGGCTTTGGAGTATGTAGAAATTGATGGACATAAATATAGAGCACTAAAAATGAATCATAAGGTTACAGATGGGGTATTACATTTCATGCTGAAATTTAACTATAACATCTTGAAAGTAATTGAATATAAGAAAATGAAAGAATTAGAGGTGAATGTAAGTGGGAAATAAAGATAAGATTGAGCTTAAGTTTACTAAAGATCAATTAGTAAGTTCTAAACATTTCAATGTGAATGAGAAAGATATTCTTAATGCTTTACTATCTGATACTGAACAGTATTCTATAGAAGAAGCTAAGGGAGTAATTGAAACATTTTATAAAAAGGAAGTGAAATAGATGAGCGGAGGTACTTGGACTAAACAAGATAAAGTAAGAGCTGGTGCGTATATTAACTTTAAAAGTAAAAATAAAGAAACTAATTTAGTTAATGATAGAGGAACTGTAGGATTACCATTAGTATTACCATTTGGTCCTGGAAAGAAAATTATAGAGATTGATAATGATACAGATTTATTTGTTTCTCTAGGATTAGAAAAAGCAGATGAATCTGTATTAATGCTTAAGGAAGCTTTAAAGAAAGCTCAAAAAGTTTTATTGTATAGGCTAAATGAAGGCACTAAAGCAACTAAAACAGTAGATGGGCTAACAGTAAGTGCTAATTGGGGTGGAACTAAAGGAAATGATATAAAGATAGTAATTCAAACCAATGTAGATAATACATCAGCATTTGATGTTATAACTTATTTAGATAATACAAAATTTGAAACTCAAACAGTTAAAACTATTAAGGAATTAATATCTAATGAATTTGTTAAATTTTCAGGAACAGGAGCACCAACAGTAACAGCAGGATTCAATCTTGAAGGTGGTACTGATGGAACAGCTACAGCAAAGGACTATACAGATTTCCTAAAGCAATTAGAATTATATAACTTTCATGCAGTAGCAATACCATTTGATGATCAAAGCACTAAATTAGTTGTTAAGGAATTTATAAGAAGGCTTAGGGAAGATGAAGGAAAGAGAGTTCAGGCAGTAGTACCTAATTATAAAGAATCCGACTATGAAGGAATTATAAGTGTTAAAAATGGTGTAGTTATAGAAAACAATATTCAAATAGATAAAGTAAAAGCGACAGCGTATATTGCAGCATTAACAGCAAGTGCAAGCTATTCAACATCAAATACTTATAAATCTTATGAAGGTGCTGTTGATGTTGATACTAGATATACTGATAAAGAAATTAAGGAAATTATTAATGATGGTGAAATAGTATTTGTTAATACCATAGTAAACAATCAACCTAAGATAATAATAGAACAGGATATAAATACATTTAAGACTTTTACTGATGATAAAGATAAGAGCTTTAAGAAAAATAGAGTTATAAGAACTCTAGATGGAATCAATAATCGTATTAAAGCTAGATGGGAAGAAGCTTATATTGGAAATGAAGATAATACTGAAGATGGAAGAAACTTATTTAAGAAAGATATATTAAAAATTTTAGAAACACTTCAATCTGATGGAGCTATAAAGAGCGTAGCAATTGATGATATAGAGGTACTTGAAGGTGAATCTATTGAATCAGTAGTTGCTAATGTAGCAGTTCAGCCAGTAGATGCAATGGAAAAATTGTATATGACTGTATTTATATAAGAATGGAGGAATTAAAGTATGAGTGAAACAGCAAGAAAGTTTTTTAATTTTAGTGACACCATATCTGGAACAGAAGCAAGAGGATTCATAACTATAGATGGTAGAAATGAAGATTTATTCTATGCTAAAAAATTAGATTCTAAAGCTAAAAAGACTAAGAAAACAGGAAAAACTTTAGGCAATAGAGCACAGCAAAATAAAGCAGCAGGCTGGGAAGGTACTGGGACACTAACAGTTTATTATGTTACATCATTATTCAGAGAAATGATGATTGAATATATGAAAACAGGTAAAGATGTTTATTGCGATATTACTGTTACCAATGAGGATGAAACATCTAGCGTTGGAAAACAAACAGTAGTATTAAAAAGATGCAATTTTGACGAAGTTAGTATGGCTATGTTTGATATAGATAGTGAAGCACTAGAAGAAGATATGGCATTTACTTTTGAAGATGTAGACTTATTAGATAAATTTAATAAACAAACAATATCATAGAATACAATGGAGGATTAATATAATGAATAATTTTGAAGATTTTTTAATGGAGAGTTTTGATGATAATGCAGAGGTTGAAAGAGAATTAACTATTGGTGGTAGAAAAAAGAAAATGAAATTTAAGGCCTTGGCTGCTACTAAGGGTGATGAAATAAGAAAGAAACATAGAAAAGTATCTTTCGTAAAAGGACAAAAGATAGTTGAAACAGATCAAGATAAGTATTTGGCAGATTTAATTGTTGAAACTACTACTTATCCAGATTTAAAGAATGCTGAACTTCAAGCTGCTTGGGGAGTAGTTGGTGGAATAGAATTGCTTAATGCTATGAAAGCTAAAATGACAGATGGCGAATATTCAGAATGGTCAAATACTGTAAGCGAAATTAATGGATATGATAAAAGTATGAATGAACTTATAGAAGAAGCAAAAAACTAATTAAGGGGGGTGATAGTGAAGCTGTATATGCTCACTATGCTCTCCATAGACTTAAGAAATTTCCTCATGAATTAATGAATCTATCTAGAGAAGAAAGAGCATTTGTTTATGCTTCAATTGATTTTCAAGCACTAAAGGAAAAGAAAGATGCTGATAAAGCTAAGAGAGGATGTTGAGAATGAATGGAATAAATGTAATGCTTAATTTCTTTGATAACTTTTCTAATTGTATTAATAAAACAGTTAGTGCTACAGAAAAGGCAGCAAATAGTTTTGATAATTTAGGGAATTCAGCAAATATGGTGAATGTTAATTCAAGTTCTATAGATAATATAGCAAATTCAGTAAGTAATCTAAGCAATCAAATAGATAACTGGACTAATAAGATAGGAAACTATGATAAGTCTGCAATGGAGGCTATATATACAACAGAGGAATTAGTACAGATGGGGTATAAAACCGCAAATGCATTAAATAATACAGCTAATGCTGGTAAAAATATAGAGCCACCATTAGATAAGGCAAGCAAACAACAAGAAAGATTTAATAATACTATTAATCAAGGCTCTAGTAGTATGAGTGGATTAACTAGTAAAGTAAGTAATTTATTAAAAACTTATTTAAGCTTTCAAGTAATTAAACATGGTATTACATCAACTATAGGTGAAGCTATGAAGATGCAACAGCAATTGTTTACTATTCAAGGTATCATGGGTAATACAGAAGTAGGAACAACTTATTTTAATAACTTGCAGAAAAAAGCTAATGAATCAGTATTTGCATTTGAAGATTTTGCACAGAACGCAAGAAACTTTATGCAGTTTACAAAGAATACTGATACTCTTGATAGTTTGGCAAATTTATCAGAAAGACTTGCGTTAATAGATCCAACACAAGGACTTCAAGGTGCAGGATTTGCCCTTAAAGAAATGTTGAGTGGTGATGGGACATCTCTTAAAGAAAGATTTGGATTTGGAAAAGCTGATATAGAAATATTAAAAGCTAGTAAAGATATGAGCTCATTCTTAGATCAATTTGATAGTTTATTAAACAAAAAAGGCTTTACGGAAGATATGCTTGCTAAATACAATCAATCAGCAAGTGCTCAATTTGATAACTTAAAATCTAATATAGTTACATCAATGGGGCAGGCTGGAAATGGAGCATTAGAAGCACTGAATCCAGTTATAACTCGTTTAAATCAAGCCTTTTCAAATGGAAGTGTACAAAATGGTATTAATGCACTATCTATAGTGTTAACTAATGCAGTAAATACTGGAATTTGGTTATTTAATATAATAACAAGCATAGGTACTGGAGTTAAGAACAATTGGAGCATAATAAGTCCAATATTATTTGGAGTAATTGGTGCAATTTTAACGATGAAGTCAGTTACTTTAGCTCTCAATATAGTTACAGGAATAAGCACAGGACTACAGACAATTCAAGCAATAGCTATAGCTGTGAAAACGGGAGCAACAATAGCTAGTGTTGCAGCCGATAAAGAATTAACAGTTGCTCAATGGGCTTTAAATTCAGCAATGCTTGCATGTCCTATTACATGGATTATTATAGGAATAATTGCTGTAATAGCTATTTTTTATGCAGCAGTAGCAGCAGTAAATCACTTCGCAGGTACTACATGGTCAGCAACTGGAATAATATGTGGAATAATTGCTACAGGTGCAGCGTTTATAGGGAATGCAGTGCTTGGAATAGCTAATTTTATAATAACATCTGGGATTACTTTATATAATTTAATTGCTACATTTGCTAATTTCTTTGCAACAGTATTTAACGATCCAGTAGCAGCTATAGCTAATCTATTTGTAGGACTATTTGATACAATATGTGGAATAGTTCAAAGTGCAGCTAGCCTTATAGACACAGTTCTAGGAAGTGATTTAAGTGGAGCAGTAGCTGGATTCCAAGGGAAAGTTGATGATTATGTTAATGGCATAACAGCAGATAGCACTGTTACAGTAATGGAGAAATTAGATGCTTCTGATTATACCTTTGATAGATTTGATTATGGTAAGTCTTGGAATACTGGTTATAACTTTGGAGCTGGTATTGATAGTAAAGTAGGTGGAATGTTTGGAAACTTAGGATCAACATTAGATAATTTAAATGGTGGTGGTTTAGGTGCAGATTTAGATTCATGGAATAAAGCACAAGGACCAGGAAATTTAGCTTTTGGAAATGATGATAAAAAGAATCTTAAGAATATTAATGATAAGATAGACGTTTCAAATGAACATTTAGAAATGCTTACAGATTTAGCTAGTGAAAAAAGTATATCTAATTTTGTTACACTTACTCCAACAGTATAAGTGACTACAGGGGATATAAGACAAGAAGCTGATATAAATAAAATAATATCTGATATAGAAACTTATATGGAAGATGAATTACAGAATAGTGCAGAAGGGTTGTATGCATAATGTATAAGATGTATTTAGGAATAAATAATGGTGAAGAAGGTTTTATTATACCAAGATTGCCAGAAAAAATTGATATAAGTGAAGATGGAGATAATAAAACATATAATATTATAAATCTTGGGGAAGTAAATAATATAGCACTACCTAAGTTAACCAATATATCTTTTGAAAGTTACTTCCCTTTAAATAATGGACCATATGTAAGCTCGGATCAATTATTTAATCCGAGCTTTTATATTAAGAAAATTAATGAGTGGAGAAATAATTTACAAAAGATTAGATTTATATTTACTGGTGGTCCGATAGAGATTAATGATTTATTCTCTATTGAAAATTTTAAATATAATGAAAATGGTGGAGAAGTTGGAGATATATATTTTTCTATTGAACTAAAAAGATATAAGCAATATGCAGCTAAAAAAGTAATAGTGCAAACATCTGGTAATGGTGCAACAGTAACTACAATATCTCAAAAGAGTTCAAGGGAAGACAACAAGAAATCTATTACAAGTTATACAGTAGTTAGTGGAGATACTCTTTGGTATATAGCTAAAAGATTTTTAGGGGATGGTAAAAGATGTACTGAGATTGCAAATTTAAATAATATTTCTAATCCGGATAAAATATCTATTGGTCAAGTTTTAAAGATTCCACAGTAAGGAGAGTATATGAAAATACAATTATTAATTGATGATAAAAAAGGAAATGTATATGATCTATCTGAACTTACTGAAGAAGTTACTTGGAAAACAAAGAGGAAAGATAGTCCTTCAAGCTTAGAGGTGAGTTTATTGGAAGATACTCAAGTAACGATATCTAATGGTGATGTTATAAGTTTTAGGGTCAATGGAAATAAAGTATTCTATGGTTATGTATTTAAAAATAGTGGAGATAGTGGGCCGGAAATAAAATTCACAGCTTATGATCAGATTAAGTATCTTATGTATAATGATGTTTATGTTGGAGTAAATAAAAAGGCAAGTGACATTCTTTATGAGATACTAAATAATTTAGAACTTAGAATTGGAAATATAGAAGATACAGGATATGTCATTCCAACGTTTCAAGAAGATGATAAAAAATATTTAGATATTATATATAGTGCATTGAATAAAACAGTTACTGCCAATACCAGAACTTTTACTTTATATGATGATTTTGGGTATATCAATTTAAGAGATATAAACAACTTAAAGCAAGAAACTGTTATTAGTGATGATAGCAATCTAGGAGATTATGATTGGGAAAATAGTATTGAAGACAGTTACAATAGAATAAAATTCGTAAAAGATAATGAAGATAGTAAAGGCAGAGATGTATATATTGCACAGGATAGTGATAGTATTGCTAAATGGGGAAGGCTTCAATTATTTAAAAAAATTGATGATAATTTAAATAAAGCACAAATTGAAGAAATGGTTAATGGAAATCTTAAACTTAAAAACAAAGAAAGTAAAAAACTAAAATTAAAAGATGTATTAGGAGCAGGTACTGCTTCAGATTTAAACCTTAGAGGTGGTTTTGGCGTTTATGTATCTATAAAGAAAAGAAATATAAATCAGTACTATTTAATTGAAGAAGCTACACACAAATTTTCTAAAGATGGTCATACTATGGATTTTGATTTAAAGGTGGTGTAATTATGGGGATGATCCAAACTATTAAAAAAGCTAGTATGGGAGCATACAATGCAAGTAATCCATTAAATATTGAATTTGGAACCGTAATAGATTCAAAAAATTTAACAATTAGAGTAGAACAGAAAAAAACATTACCTAAAGAATTCTTTTTAGTTCCTGAAAGTCTAACTAGGTATGAAGTAGATTTAAAACATATCCATTCAACTAAAGATGGCTCTACTGGAAATAGTTTAGATAAATTAGTTATAAGAGAAGGATTAAAAAATGGTGATGGAGTTGTATTATTAAAAATAAAAGCAGGCTCAAAGTATCTAATATTAGATAAGATAGCAAATGAAATATTAGATGAGGTGATTTCTAATGAGTAATGTAAGTATTTTGCCGCAAGGTGCTACAGTAGGTAATATAGAAACAATAGAAAATACAATACAAGCAACTAAGACGTATAAAATTAAAGATGGAAAAGTAATAGGGTTTTGTGATGGGAAAGAAGCATTAGAACAAACTATATTTTTTATATTATCAACTGAAAGATACAAGTATTTAATATATTCAGATAATTATGGTAGTGAATTTGAAAATGTACCTAATATAGACAGAGATATATTAGAAAGTGAACTTAAAAGAAGAATCAATGAAGCTTTGATTCAAGATGATAGAATAGGGAGTACAGATAATTATATATTTAATTATGATGAAGACAGTGTATTGGTGAAATTCACTGTTTTTTCTATTTATGGAGATTTAGAAATTGAGAAGGAAGTGATCTAATGTTTTATGAGGACGAAAAAGATATTTTAAAAGAAATGATGAATCAAGTTACTAATGATATTGATAAAAGAGAAAATAGCAGCTTAGTATATAATGCATTAGCTCCTACAGCAATGCAAATTTCAAAACTTAGATATGATATGGATAGATTTTTAAACTATGCTTTTGCTGATCCCAATATTCCAGATGAATATTTAGATAATAAGTGTAGAGATTTTGGAATTAATAGAAAAAAGGCAACCTATGCTATTAAACTCGGAACTTTTAAAGATGAAGATAGTAATCTTATTGATATACCTTTAAATTCTAGATTTTCAATAGACAAACTATTTTATAAAGCAATTGAAAAAATTGAAGAAGGTAAATATAAGATGGAGTGTGAGACTGTAGGGATAACAGGTAATAGTCCTATAGGAGATTTATTACCAGTTGAATATATAGAAAAGCTCGCTAGCGCAGCAATAGGAGAAGTTATTTCAGAGGGAACAGATATAGAAAATAATCTAAGTTTATTTAACAGATTAATGATAAAAGTTCAGACACCTGCAACTAGTGGGAATGTATATGATTATTTAAACTGGGCATTAAGTGTTGAAGGTGTAGGTAATGCTTTAGTAAAGCCGCTTTGGAATGGGAATGGAACAGTAAAAGTTCTTATAACTAATAGTGAAAATAGAGCTCCTACAGATGAATTGGTTAAAAAAGTTAGGGATGCTATAGAAGAAAATAGACCAATAGGGGCGACAGTAACAGTTGCACCAATTCAAGAAACTAATATTACAATTAGTTGTACTTTGCTTTTAGAAAAAAATTATAATATTGAATCAATAAAAGAGAATATATCAGCTAATGTTAAAAATTATTTTAATAAAATAAATCTAAAATCCACTATTATAAGATACAACAGAGTTGTGAACTGTATTTTAGAAGTTGAGGGGGTTATTGATTATACTGAAATAACTGTAAATTCAAATAAAGAAAATATAGATTTAGGTGAGAATAATATCCCAATACTAGAAAGTGTGGTGGCTATGGTTGCAACTTAGAAATTTAGTCCCAAGAGAAATTATTGAGATTAAGGACATAGAAGAAATATATAAATCACAACAAGTTCAACTTGATAAATCTGAAGTAGATATCCACGACTTACTTAATCAATTTTCTGTTAATACTTGTACATGGGGAATAGTATTATGGGAAAAATTTATAGGAATATTAAGTGATTCATCTAAAAGTTTAGAAGAAAGAAAAGCTAGAGTGCTTGCAAAAATAAGAGGGCAAGGAACAACTACAATAGAAGCAATAAAAAATATTTGCAATGCTTATGCAGATAATACAGAAGTTGTTGAACATACAT
>ERZ810019.237-NODE-237-length-12538-cov-7.93319_pt1 | contig 12538 bp, 17 predicted proteins | sample MGYA00520494_ERZ810019 | MGnify/ENA primary metagenome ERZ810019 (study PRJEB31588, sample SAMN03398862) | human gut metagenome | study: EMG produced TPA metagenomics assembly of the PRJNA231909 data set (A prospective, longitudinal analysis of the... | reverse complement strand
TAATTTTTGAATTTAAAAGTGTTATTATGGTATTAAAGAAATTTATCAAGTGAGCCATGACTCTTATATGACGAATAGGCAGTATAAGACGAGCAAAGCAAACGAATTCTGCATTGCATAAATCCTTGCCTATTAGGTAGCAAATATGTAGAATAAATACTCTGTATCATTTCACGATATGGAGTATTTTTTATTATGCTTATAACCAGTAGAGCAACCTCCTAATTAAAATAATAATATGAAAGGTAGGCGATAATGCCTTCCAAAACACAATGTTGATATTATTAGCTTTACTGGTTAATTTATTCAAAATGAGGTGAAATAATTATGTGGAATGTGATAGAAATAAATTAAAATAGAATGTCTAAGGTTATACTTGGATATATTATAGGTTGTATGGAGTATTTTCATATAACTAGAATTTTATATAAAATTTTAAAACTTTTTATAATATATAAATCGTCTTATAAGTGTAAGAAGAAAATGAGGGAGATGGTTTATTTATGAAAAAGAATTTATTAAAAATGTTATTGGTTGGATGTATAATTACTAGTTCAGTATCAACAGGTGTATTTGCTTCAACAGATGTCAATAAGAGCAAAGAAAATAAAGTAGAGCAAACACAAATGCTAATTGATTCATTAATTGATGATGCTAATAAGGCAGGAAAAGATATAGAAGATAAAATTGATGCATTAAATAATAAAATTGATGAAATACAAAGTAAAGATAATGACATAATGGAAAAGGTTAATAAGTATGAACAAAGTAAGTTAGCAGAGTATGATAATAATTATAATGATATGGTAGAGTATGTAAATTCATTACCTGATGATATGATAGAGTATATAAAGTCATTACCAATTTTGACTGACAGCGAAAAGGATAAATTAATAGACACACAGAAAAAGCTTGAACCATACTACAAACAATTAGATTCATTATATGAAGAACTTAACAAAGTTCAAAAACCCATATTAGATAAAATAAGTAAATTATATGATAAGATTGATGAAGAATATGGAGTTAATATAGGATAAATTTATTAGCAATAAATTGAAGGACTCTAGAAATAGGGTTCTTTTATTATGCAATAAAACAGAAAAGGAAGTGAGATAATTGAAGAACATATCAAGTAAGATAAGAAAACTAACAAGAGCATTAGAAGTAAAAGGAAAGATATATCTAGTAAATAGAGAACAGTTTTATAGTACAAAGAAACATAAGATATGTACTACACATAAATTATCTCAATTACTTCCTATAGAAGAATACAACAAACTGAATCCAGATAACAAAAAGGATCCAAAGAAGTATGAGTATGTAAAAGTAGAAATACTTAAATCATTTAGTGAAATAGACATACTAATGAAATTAGTTGATATATACCAGAAAGTAGGTGGAGCAGATGGATAAGAAACTTTCACCTAAACAAAAAGCATTTGCAGATTATTATATTGAAACAGGAAATGCAACAGAAGCGGCAAGAAGGGCAGGGTATAAGAAGCCTAATGTACAAGGAAGCCAAAACTTAGAAAAACTTAGTATCAAATCATATATAGAAGAAAGAATAAAAGCAACAGATGAAGCAAGAATAGCAAAAGGCAATGAAGTTCTAGAATATCTTACAAAGGTTATGCGTGGAGAAGAAAAGGACCAATTTGGATTAGATGCAACAATATCAGATAGAACTAAAGCAGCAGAGCTCCTGGGTAAAAGATATAGATTATTTACTGATAAGATGGAAGTCACAGGAGAAGTACCAGTAGTTATATCTGGTGGTGATAAACTTGAAGACTAACGAAATTAAGAAATTATATTTACCAGATATAGTTGGTAAGGGATATGCAACCTATTGGAACTTTAAAGGATTATATAGAGTATGCAAAGGTTCAAGAGCATCTAAGAAATCAAAGACAACAGCTCTTAACTTTATAACTAGAATTATGGAATATCCTGAAAGTAATTTGCTTGTAGTAAGAAAGACATTTAGAACAATTAAGGATTCATGTTTTGCAGAGCTTAAGTGGGCAATACATAGATTACAAGTAGATTCGTGGTGGGAAATAAAAGAAAGCCCACTTGAAATGACTTATAAACCTACAGGACAGAAGATATATTTTAGAGGACTTGATGATCCATTAAAAGTAACATCAATAACAGTAGATATAGGTTATCTATGTTGGTTATGGATAGAGGAAGCTTATGAAATATCTAGTGAAGATGATTTTAATACATTAGATGAATCTATCAGAGGTAAAGTTCCAGAAGGGTTATTTAAGCAGGCAACACTTACATTCAATCCATGGAATGAACATCATTGGATTAAGAAGAAATTCTTTGATGTTGAGGATGAAGATATTCTTGCTATAACTACAAATTATCTTTGTAATGAATGGTTAGATGAAAAGGACCATAAGAAATTCAATATTATGAAAGAAAGAAATCCACGAAGATATAAAGTTGCTGGTTTAGGTGACTGGGGTATTGTTGATGGATTAGTATTTGAAAATTGGGATGAGAAACCATTTGATATAAATAAAATAAGAGGACAACAAGGAATAAAGAGTGCGTTTGGATTAGACTTTGGTTATACCAATGATCCAAGTACACTCTTTTGTGGTTTAGTAGATGAAAAGAATAAAATCATTTATGTATTTGATGAAATGTACCAAGAAGGAATGTCAAATGAAAAGATAGCAAGCAAAATAACATCTATGGGATATGCAAAAGAAAAAATAAGAGCAGATAGTGCAGAGCCTAAGTCGATTGATAGGTTAAGAGACTTAGGCTTATCTCATATCAGAAAAGCAAGAAAAGGAAAAGACAGTATTTCAAATGGTATTGATTATATAAGTGATTACAAGATAATAGTTCATCCTAGATGTGTAAATTTCATAACAGAGATAAGCAACTATACATGGGATAAAGATAAGAAAACAGGCAAAAAGCTGAATGTACCTATAGATGATTTCAACCATTTGATGGATGCTATGAGGTATGCAATGGAAGAATTCAGCATGGGTGATGCATTTAGTTTTGATTAGAGGTGAAATAGATGGGATTTTTAAAACTTTTAACATTTGGACCAACTATGACAGATGTAAATAGATTGGTAACAGAAGGTGCTAAGAATAGAATATCAGATAAGGAATATTTAGAAAAAGAGATAGTAAAGTTCTTAAGATCTCCTAAAAGAAAACATATGATTGATGGAGAAAGATATTATGATGGTAACCATGATATATTAAAGCGTAAGAGAACTGCCATAGGTGATGATGGAAAGCTTAAAGAAGTTGATAACTTACCAAACAATAGAATAGTTGATAATCAATACGGAAAGATGGTTGACCAAAAGGCTAATTATTTATTATCTAAGCCACCAACTTTTGAATGCGAGAATAAGAGCTATGAAGAAATAATTAAAAATATATTTAATAATAGATTCTTAAGATTACTCAAAAACGTTGGTGAAGATAGCTTAAATGATGGAATTGGTTGGCTACATCCTTATTACAATCAACAAGGAGAATTATGTTTTAAAAGATTTAAGCCTTATGAGATATTACCATTTTGGGAAGATGAAGATCATACAACATTAGAATGTGCTGTAAGAATATATGAAGTATTAGTCTATGAAGGTGCAAAAGAAAAGATAGTTCAAAAAGTTGAAGTGTATAACTTAAAAGGAATACAAAGATTTGTACTTGAAAATGGAGCACTTATTCCAGATGTAGAGCTAGGAGTTCAAAGTGATTATATTACAACTACAGATAAAGAAGGAAATACAATAGGGCTTAACTGGACCAGAGTTACTTTAATACCTTTTAAGTTTAATTCTAAGGAAATACCACTTATTAAGAGAGTTAAGACATTACAAGATGGAATAAACACTATTCTTTCAGACTTTCAGAATAACATTCAGGAAGATTGCAGAAATACAATTCTAGTATTAAAAAATTATGATGGCGTAAATCTTGGAGAGTTCAGAAGAAATTTGGCAACTTATGGAGCTGTTAAAGTTAAATCAATAGATGGATGCGAAGGCGGACTTGAAACATTACAAATAGAAGTAAATGCAGAGAACTATAAAGCTATTTATGACATATTCAAAAAAGCTTTAATTGAAAATGCTAGAGGATTTGATGCAAAGGACGATAGAATGTCTAATAATCCTAATCAAATGAATATTCAATCCATGTATAGTGATATTGACTTAGATGCAAATGGTATGGAAACAGAATACCAGGCAAGCTTTGAAGATTTATTATGGTTTATTAATCAGCATTTAGCCAATACTGGTCAAGGTGATTTTGAAAATGAAGTAGTAACTATAACATTTAATAGAGATATCCTTATTAATGAATCTGAAAGTATTTCAAATTGTCAAGCTAGTGTTGGGATATTAAGTGATGAATCTATAGTAGAGCAACATCCTTGGGTAAAAGATGTTCAAAAGGAACTTGATAGAAAGAAAAAGGAACAGGAAACAGATCCTTATGCAGATACATTCAATAAATCATCAATACAAAATAAAGATGGTGATATAGATGGCAAGGAAGAATAGGGATTACTGGAGAAAAAGATCAGAGCAAGTCCAAGAGTCATTATTAAATAAATCAGATATATATGCAGCAGATTTAGAAAGACAGTATAAACTTGCCATGACAGAAATACAAAAGGAAATAGAAGTTTGGTACAAAAGGTTTGCTAAGAATAATTGTATAAGCTATGCAGAAGCAAAGAGATTACTTAATACTAATGAATTAAAAGAGTTCAGATGGAATGTAGATGATTATATAAAATATGGTCAAAAGAATGCAGTTAATCCATATTGGATGGAAGAATTAGAGAATGCAAGTGCTAAAGTTCATATCACTAGATTAGAAGCACTTAAATTACAAGTTCAGCAGCATGTAGAAACGCTTATAGGAAATCAATTAGATGATACAGATAACTTAATAAGAAATTTGTATAAAGAGACTTATTATAGAAATGTATTTGAGTTACAGAAAGGCTTTAATACTGGATTTACATTTGCTGCTTTTAATGAAAACGAACTTGATAAGGTCCTTAGTAAACCTTGGACTATTGATGGTATTGAATTTAGTAAAAGAATATGGGGAGAATATAGACCTCAATTAGTTGAAACACTTCATACTCAATTAACTCAAACATTAATTCAAGGCAAAGCACCAGATAAAGCTATTCAAGTAATAGTAAGTAAGTTTAACACTACTAGAAAGAAAGCAGCTAATTTAGTTATGACTGAAAGTGCTTATTTTAGTAGTTTGAGTAGGAATGATTGCTACAGAGACTTAGGGATTGAAGAATTTGAGAATGTAGCAACATTAGATACTAAGACGTCTGATACATGTCAGACTATGGATGGCACTCATTTTCCATTAAGTGAATATGAAGTTCATGTAACTGCACCACCATTTCATAATTATTGTAGAACAACAACCTGTCCTTATTTCAATGATGAATTTACCATAGGAGAGAAAAGGGCAGCAAGATCTATTAATGATAAAACTGAATACATTCCAGGTAATATTAAATATCGAGAATGGAAAAAGAGATATGTGAAAGAATCATCAAAATTAGATGAAGGTGATTTGTTGGATAAAGTTAAATCATTATTTCAAAATCCAACTAAATCAAAAGTTAATGAGTTTAAGAATGAACTTGAAAATGTTCAGAATGAAGATGTTAAAAAACTATTAAGTCAGTCGGAAGAAAGAGTCAATTTTGCTAAGTCTACAAAGAAAAGCTCATATTTTAATAAAGATGAAAAGATGGTATATTTAAAGGATAATGCTGATTCAAGCACAGTAGCACATGAATTATTCCATGAAATAGATAACACATATCAAATAAGTGAAAGTGGAATGATTATAAATCAAATAGAAAGTGATTATAATAGATTGAAAAATATGGCTTTAGGGTATGGAAAAGAAATTGATGAAATGATATACTCTAAATATCCCAATATATTCTATACTAATGATTTTAATAAAACTATTGTGTATAAAGAATATAGAGGAATATCTGATATTATACATGGCATGACAAATGGAAAAATAGACTTGGGTTATGGTCATAGACAAAAAGGATATTGGAATGGGGAAAATGCATTAGCAAAAGAGACGTGGGCTCAATATGGAAGAATGCTTTATGAAAATAATGATGATGTATTAAAAGTTTTACAAGAACTATTTCCAGAGACCACTAGCGAAATTAATAGAATTTTAAAGGAGATGATTAAATAATGTATTATGGCAAAATGACAGATGAATTAAAAGAACTTATACAACAGCATATTGACTTATTTGGTTATGATCCTACTAGTGATATGGAATTAGAATATGGAGAAGAGGAATATAAAGATTTGGTTAAAGATATAAAAAAATCAATAAAAGAAAATAAACCTATATGTGAAATAGTAGAATAAGCACTTACTTAGAAAAATGAGTAGGTGCTTTTATTATGCAAAATTTAAGGAGGGATAAACTTGAAAACTAAAAATCTAATCAAGAATGAGAAAGGTTAAGGTGATCTAATTATCTCGTATGAGTCTAACGTTATAGGCTTATTTTTTTACAGCCATTTTGGTATTTTGGGCGTAAACTACAAAGACAACACTGGACACGACCAGGTAAAAAGTGAAGTTGAAAGGAAGATGTAAAATGAATAAACAACAATTTTTAGATTTAGGATTAACAGAGGAACAGGCAACAAAGGCAGAGGCAAAAAGTAAAAAGGAATTAGAAACATATGTACCAAAGACTAGATTTGATGAAGTAAATAACAGTAAGAAGGATTTAGAGAAAACAATTAAGGAAAGAGATACACAGCTTGAAAATCTTAAAAAGTCTACTGGAGATAATGAAGAACTCAAAAAACAAATTGAAACACTTCAAGCAGACAATAAAAAGAAAGATGATGATTATCAGGCACAAATTAAGGAATTGCAAATAAGTAATGCAATTAAATTAGCAATAGCAGATAAAGCGCAGGATGCAGATTTAGTTGCATCTTTATTTGATAAAAGCAAATTAATACTTGGTGATGATGGTAAGATTACAGGATTAGAGGAGCAATTAAAAGTAATAAAAGAGGGTAAGCCATTCCTATTTAAAGAAGATACTCAACAACAGCAACAAAATAATTTTAAAGGTGTGGAGCCAAGTAATTCAAACAATAATCAATTGCCTAATCCTAGTAATCCACAAGGCCAAACGCCAAGTATTAGAGCAGCGTTAACAGCAATGTTTAACAAAAATAATGAATAAGAAATGGAGATGATATTATGGCTATTACATTAGCTGAAGCACAAAAAAATGTACAAGATGCATTACAAATGGGGGTTATAGATGAATTTAGAAAGTCAAGTTGGCTTTTAGATCATTTAACATTTGATGATGCAGTATCACCAACAGGAGGAGGAGCAACACTTACTTATGCTTACACAAGGTTAAAAACACAACCAGGAGCAGATTTCAGAGCAGTTAACAGTGAATATACACCAAGCAATGTTGAAAAGCAAAGATACACAGTAGACTTAAAGGTATTTGGTGGTAGCTTTGAAATTGATAGAATTATTGCTGGTATGGGTGGTATTGTAGATGAAGTAGATCTTCAAATTAAGCAAAAAGTAAAAGCAGCACAAGCATTATTCAATGATACTTTTATTAATGGTGATAGTGCAGTAAATGCAAATTCTTTTGATGGATTAGAAAAGGCACTTACAGGATCAAGTACAGAGTATAATGCAGGAGCTTCAGACACAGTTGTTGATTTATCTACTAGTGCAAAAGTAACAGAAAATTATATGACATTCTTAGATATGTTAGATGAATTTTTAACTGGATTAGATGGAGAAGCTTCTTTCATAGGTGGTAATACAAAGTTAATTGCTAAGCTTAGAGCTTGTGCAAGAAGAGCAGGAATGTATCAAGTTACAAAAAGTGATTTTGGTACACAAGTAGAGTATTATGGAAAAACACCTTTTGTTGATTTTGGAGCAAAACCAGGAAGTAATACAGATGTAGTTTCTACAGAAGCAGAAGCAGGAACCACTTCATTATTTGCTAGAAGATTAGGATTAGATGGACTTTATGGTGTATCTATGGCAGGACAAAGTCCAGTAAACATTTGGCTACCTAATTTCAAAGAAGCAGGAGCAGTAAAGAAAGGTGAAGTTGAAATGGTTGCAGCGATGGCATTAAAAGCTAGTAAGGCAGCAGCTGCATTTAGAAAAATTAAGGTTAAATAGGAGGAATAATATATGGCTAAGATTATAGCTCCTAATAAAAGCTATACTGGTGTAAGTGCTAGTGTAGCTTTTTGTAATGGAGAGGGAAATACAAATAATCCAGTATTAATTGATTGGTTTAGAAAACATGGATATGAAGTTATTCAAGATGTTGCAGAAGAAGGATTAAAAATTCCACCACCAGGTGAAGAGGGAGAAAAACAACTATCTGAAATGGGTATAGAAGAACTTAAAGCTTATGCAGAAGAAAAAGGAATTGATATTGGAAAGGCTACAAGTCAAGCTGGTATATTAGAAAAAATAAAAGAGGCAGAAGAAGTTGAATAGGATGTGATCTTATGGAACTAGAAACACTTAAAGCACTTTTAGGAATAATTGATGATACAAAAGATGTATTGCTTAAATTTACTATTAGTGATGTTGAAGAAACAATAAAGAATTTTTGTAATATTGATGAAGTTCCAGAAGGTTTATTTAATACTGGTTATAGGATGTGTATGGATTTATATAGAAATGAGAACTTAGGGGATGAAAGTAATCCTCTAGGTTCTATTTCTTCTATCTCAGAAGGTGATACAAGTACAAGTTTTAGGAGTAATATTACAGAATTTAAGGATAGTCTATTAAAGAATTATCAAGCACAACTTATAAAATATAGAAAGTTGGTGTGGTAATATGAATAATGCTATTTTACAGGCAAGAAAAGCACATAGAAAAGCTATTGAAAGCCAATATGAACATACTTGTACTATAAAAGAGTATGAATCTAAAAAGGATCCAGTAAAAAAGGTTACAAGTAAAAAAGATGTAATAGTATTAGAAAATCAACCTTGTAGATTATCTTATGAATCTGTAAAACAGGCAAATCAAACTGAAGCTAATGCAATAGTTCAGCAAGTAATAAAATTATTCATAGCACCAGAAATTGAAGTTAAGGAAGGTTCTAAGATATTCATTACACATGAAGGCAGGACCACAGAATTTAAACATAGTGGAAAGCCTGCGATATATTCATCACATCAAGAAATTATCTTAGAGCTTGTAGGTAATGCTTAATGGGAAGATGGGGCAAAGTTGATTTTTCACAATTTAAAGACTTTCAAAAGAAACTTCAAAGGCTTAGTCAATCTGATATAACTAACTTATGTATTAGCTTAACAAAGGAAATATCAGCAAGATTATTAAGAAAGACCATAAAAAGAACTCCAGTAGGAGAATATAAAGATGGTCGAGTTGGTGGAACACTTAGGAGAGGATGGACAGTTGGAGAAATAAAGCATATAGGGAATATATATGAGATTGAAATCATAAACCCCACAGAATATGCAATGTATGTTGAATTCGGCCACAGAACTAGAAACCATAAAGGTTGGGTAAGAGGTAGATTTATGCTTACTCTTTCAGAAAAGGAAATAGAAAATATTGCTCCTAAGCTTATAGAACAGAGATTACAAGAATATTTGGAGTGGTGCTTCAATGATAAATAAAATAACAACAGGAATATCACAGGCATTGGATGCTGAATTTAATTCAGAAAATGAAGAATATACAATATATACTGAAGATGTTGAACAGAGTTTAGATGAACCTTGTTTTTTTATTTTCAGTTTGAAACCTAGTAATAGGCAGTTAGTAGGAAATAGATATGAGAGGAAATATTCCTTTGATATACACTATTTTCCTAAAGATGAAGAGAATTATAACAATGAAATAAATGAAGTCACAGAAAGGCTATTTACGGCGCTAGAGTACATTTCTATTGATAGTGGATTAATAAGAGGTACAAATATGAATGCTGAAACAGTTGATAATGTACTTCATTTTTTTATTGATTTTAACATTATTGTTAGAAAAGAGATTCCTAAGGATCCATACATGGAAGAATTGGAAATGATGGAAGAGGTGAAAATTAATGACTAAGAAAGATGAAAAGAAGGAAGACACTACATTTACAAAGGCACAGTTATTAAAATCTAAGAAATATTCTGAAAGGGTAGATTTGTTAAATGTGCTTTTAGAAGATAGTAAGACTTACACTTCAAAAGAAGTTGATGAGTTAGTAAAAGATTTTATGAATAAGGAGGTAAAGTAGTATGGCATTAGGTGGCGGTGTTTGGTTAACACAGAATAAAGTTATACCAGGAAGTTATATTAATTTTATAAGTGCAGCAAGGGCATCTGTTAATTTATCTGATAGAGGATATGCAGCTATGCCACTTATATTAGACTGGGGCCCAGATGATGAAGTATTTACAGTAGAGGTTGCAGACTTTCAAAAAGAATCACTAAAGATTTTCGGATATGATTATACTTCAGATAAAATCAAAGGACTTAGAGATCTATTTAAAAATATTAAAACTTTATATGCTTACAAACTTAACAAAGGTGAAAAGGCAAGTAATGCATTTGCTACGGCTAAGTACAGAGGAATAAGAGGAAATAATATCACTATTGTAATTGAAGCTAATGTTGATGATTCAACTAGGTTTGATGTAACTACTTTATTTGATGGTAATGAGGTAGATATCCAAACAGTAGGAGCAGCAACAGAATTAATTTCTAATGATTATGTAGATTTTAAAGCTGATGCAGAATTATCAGCAACAGCAGGTGCACCATTAAAAGATGGAACAAATGGAGAAGTAACAGGAAATAACTATCAGACTTTCTTAGATAAGATAGAATCATATAGTTTCAATACATTAGGTTGCTTATCTACAGAAGAATCTATTAAGGATTTGTTTGCACAGTTCACTAAGAGATTAAGAGATAATATGGGAGTTAAATTCCAAACAGTTCTTTATAACCACAAGGCAGATTATGAAGGTGTAATTAATCTTAAAAACAAGACTACAGATGAAGGAGAACCTGAAAGCTCTTTAGTATATTGGACTACAGGAGCTAGTGCAGGATGTGCAGTAAATAAGTCTAATACTAATAAGACTTATGATGGTGATTTCACTGTATTTGTTGACTATAAGCAATCTGAACTTGAAAAAGCTATAAAAGCAGGGGAATTTACTTTCCATAAGGTTGGTGATGAAGTTAGAGTATTAACTGATATTGATAGCTTTGTAAGTATAACTAAAGATAAGAATGAGGATTTCCAATCAAACCAAGTTATTAGAGTGTTAGATCAAATTGCAAATGATGTTGCTGTTTTATTCAATAAACAATATCTAGGGAAGGTTCAAAATAATGAAGCTGGAAGAATTGCATTTTGGAATGATTTAGTTGCTTATAATAAGGAGCTTGAAAGAATACAAGCATTAGAAAATGTAGTTGCTGATGATATTACTGTTCAAAAAGGCAGTGATAAAAAATCAGTACTTGTAAACAATCCAGTAACTATAGTATGTGCAATGGAAAAATTGTACATGACTGTAGTTGTATCTTAGAAAGGAGAGTGAAGTAAATGTCTAAACAAATTGTAATGGAAGCAAAAGATGCTCAAAGTGGTTCACTAGCAGAATGTTTTGTCACTATAGATGGTAGAAGATATAACTTTATGCAAATCTATAAATTTGAATCAGAAATGGAAAAAACAAAAACAGAAGTACCTATATTAGGAAAGGCTAGTAAAGGAAATAAGGCAACAGGATGTAAATATACTTTTACTGGAACAGCTCATTACAATCAATCTATAATGAGAAAGCTACTTTATAAATTTAAGGAGACTGGTGAAGATACTTACTTTGATATACAGGTAACTAATAATGATCCAACAAGTAGTGCAGGAAGACAAACGATAATTCATAAAGGTTGTAATTTAGATGGTGGTATTTTGGCAAAATTTGATGCTGATTCAGATTTTCTTGATGAAGAAATAAGTGGAACATATGAAGATTGGGAAATGCCAGAAACATTTAATGAGTTAGAAGGTATGTAGAGAGTGAGTCAAGCACTCTCTTTTTAAATACAAATATTTGGAGGTTTAGAATATGTCAAATTTGAAATTGTTTTTAAAAGGTAATAAAAAGAAAAAGGAAAATGTGAAATATGCACCCACAAAATCATTAGTAGATGAAGAAGGTAAGGCTGTTGAATTTGAGTGGAGAAATATATCTACAAAAGAAGATGAAGAAATTAGAGAAGAGTGTACAATAGAAGTTCAAGTGAATGGAAAGCCGAACATGTTTAGACCAAAATTTAATACAGATAAATATATGGCTAAGATGTTAGTTGCAAGTTGCGTAGAACCTGATTTATATAATGCAGAATTACAGGACTCTTATGGAGTAAAGACACAGATCGGAAGAG
>ERZ810019.226-NODE-226-length-13160-cov-9.74018_pt1 | contig 13160 bp, 21 predicted proteins | sample MGYA00520494_ERZ810019 | MGnify/ENA primary metagenome ERZ810019 (study PRJEB31588, sample SAMN03398862) | human gut metagenome | study: EMG produced TPA metagenomics assembly of the PRJNA231909 data set (A prospective, longitudinal analysis of the... | reverse complement strand
GTATATTCTTTAGACTTATCTATCTGTGGTATGTCCATAGTTAAATCACATCCTCAATTATCTTGAAATTTCTTCCGCAATTACTGCATACAATTACGCCTTCATCTGGATGCAATTCTATCTCTTTTTCTTCTCCGCAAAATGGACAGTGCTCTATTTCAAAAACATCACACTCTTTCATATACTCTCACTCCTTATTTAACTTGAATATCCACTATTTTATTTACCCTTCTCCAGTTATTCACAAGCCACATTCCTAAAAGTGCATATGCTTTAAATTCTGCCTTATGTGTTTTAGAGCCAATGTTATAAATTAATGTTATGTCTCTCTTTAATGTATTTTTTCTTTCATCCTTCTTCACTACTGCTTTCATAATATCCCTCCTATATTTTTGCTTTTAACCATTTAACACATATTTCATGATTGTTCTTTCCATTACATTCAACTGCATAGTCACATATACCAGCACATCCATTTCCACCTGCTAAATTAAGACATTTATTACAAAAGAAACTTGCCAATTCATCCGTATTGTAGTCCTTAATAAGTTTCGCTGTTGTTATATTTAAATAGTTTGGTATTTTCTGCTCAACTATTTCGCCAGTATCTAAATCAATTGTTGCTAAATTTCTATTATCTTCGGTGTCCGATTCGGACACCTTTTCTTTATCAGCTCTCTTTTTTTCTAAAACCATTTCCATAATTTCTTTAGCCTTGATGTCTTCACCTTTTGATACCTTTTCAGCAATTTCTTTTTGTGCTTCTTCTGGTAATTTACTTGTTTCATATGCTGACGTTGTATTTAAATTACCTTCTTTAAATTGCTGCTTAGCTTCTTCAATTAAGTTATTATTAATAGATTCCATTCTTGCTATTTGTGTACTGCTTGTATTAAGCATTTCAGCAATCAAATCTCTTAATTTTCCTTTTATCTCTAGTCCCTCTTCATCACGAGCCTTAATTAATGCTTCTTTTAGTCTTCTTATCTGTTCAGCTTCTTCATATGGAGTTAATTTTCTCGTAAATGCATTACCTATTATTAAAGATAATTCAAAGAATACTTCTGTCATTTCTTTATATAAATATTCAACTTTTTTATATTGCTTGTACCCTCGCTCAATATTAAATATATTTGCTAAATTCCTTCTATGACCGCTTAATATTCTGAATTCTCCATTTACTTTGCCTAACACAGTTGGCTGTTGTTGTCCTACTACTAAAAATGTATCTGCTAATTCCTCTATGTTTTCTTGGCTATAAAAATTGCTTTGTGATGGAACAACATCATATGGACTTAGCTCTATTCTTTTATACCCTGTAGTATTAAATTCATTGGCTTTAATATTTCTATTTTTCATTATGTCGTTTAAAGTTATTTTTCCTGTTGAAGCCATTTGTTACTCCCCCTTTATTTTTCTTAAATATTCATCTACAAAACGTATATAATCTATTGCTGCTCCACTTCGTCTACTATGTTCTATAATTCCTTTATGTGCAAAAATGCTTTCATCAATTTTTTCTGTATATCTTATTTTTGTATTAAATACTGGATAATCTGATTTTTCTCTTATCCATTGCTCTGCTACACAATTAATAGGATTTTTACGAAATATTGTAATAAGGCATCCAAGTAAATTAATATCTTTATTAAATGTTTTTGCTTCTTCTATTTTGTTGGATATGATATCTAGCCCATCAAGTGCCCATTCATCAAGTTTTATTGGGACTATTACATCATTGGCTACACTTAAAGCATTAATAACATTAACCCCTATATCTGGAGGATTATCTATTATACAAAAATCATAATTCTCCTTTATCTGCTCTAATATTTGCTTATATCTAGTATATTTTTCTTCTGTCTCATCTTCTCTATCTAATTGCAAACCATCATAAAATACCCCCATATTTGCAGTTATTATATCTATTTTTGAATTATTTGTACTTCGTATCACTTCTTGTGGCAACACATTTTCATCACTTAGCATCTTGGCTGTTCCACATTCTTCTTCCTCATCAAATACCTCAAAGAATTTACTTGTATTGCCTTGTTTATCATTGTCTATAAGCAATATCCTTTTATCATATTTTTTAGCTAATATATTTGCCATATTTACACTTGTAACTGTCTTACCCACACCGCCTTTTAAATTTATGTTTGCAATAACTCTCATACTCATTCTTTTTTCACCTCATCTTCTTTTATTAACCGAGCATATAAATATACTCCTGCAAACTCATCACTTATATATGCTTTGCAATCTATAAACCTACATCCTTGATATTTATTTTCAAAAAATTCTTTATAGTCATTTTCATTTTTTGCTATAGTTTCAACTTTCCTTCTGGTTAAAGTTGTCCTATCTTTTGTTATTATTGGCTTTTTTAAATTCAAAGAATGTCCAAATCTTTTTCCCTTTCTTGCTACTTTATCTTTTTCTTTTGGATTCTGCTCTTGTTCTGCAAAATACTTTCCTAATTCACTAAATCCAAAATCTCCTTCTTGTAATCTTCTCGCATTAGCTATACCTTTATCCCATAATTTTTCTGCTGCATCTCTATCTATTCCACTTATTACTATATGATGATGTATTCGTATCTTTTTTTCAGAGGTAGGATTGTTATCGTATGAAATTATATACATATATTTAAGTTCTTTTGTTATCTTGTTTCTTTTCATCCATCTTCTAATCTTTTTTATATAATTAGTTATATCTTTATAAGCTCTTTCTTCATCTATCCCCTTCATATCTCTATATGTTAATGTCATAAATAGATCTTCTGTAGTAAAATTTGTATGAAGATATCTTGTAATATTTTTTATTCTATTTTTTAAATTTAGCTTCTTCTGTTTCTTACTACTTTCTTTCTTCTTTTTTCCTCTTGGTATATCACCTTTACATTTCCATGTTGGATATATAGAACATTCAATATATTTTTTGCTCTTTACTGTTTGTCTTACATATACATAATTATTATTTATCCTTAAATCATCTAAACTTTCACTTTCTATTGTTTTATCATATATATCTTCATAATTATAATCATCATATAGTCTCTTCTTCATACTGTTACCTCTTCATGATTTGTAAAATATTAGGTGTCTCAGATAATAATACCTATTACAAGTCCTATAAAGCCTTCAAAAAAGCTTCAAAAAAATTGACACACCTTTGATATGAGACTATAATGAAATTATGTTTGAGTTCATATCAAATGTTTAGGAATGTGCTTCTGTTTGGTCGCAAAGCACATTCTTTTTTGTGTCTTTATATCCATATTTTTACTTTTATCCATTTCTTTTTTTTATATTGCTTTATAGCTGAATATGCCATATTTATTGTTATGTTATATTTAGTAGCTACTTCTTTCCATGTTCTACCTTCTTTGAATTTAATCATTTCTCTAATTTTTTCATCAGTATACTTGTTGTTATGCTTATTTTTATTTGTTGCTCTATTTCTTGTGATTCCAACACTTTCAAGTGCTTTATCTACTGTTTTATTTGTAATTACACTTATTAATAATGCATTCCAATTATCTTCCATAAGTATCACCTATGAATTTTTAATTTCCTTCAAACAAATTGGACAAATATTTTTTCCTTTATAGTTTCTAACTTCTTTTGCTTGCCCACAAAATATACACGCAGGTTGATATTTCTTTAATATAATTTGCTCTCCTTCAACGTAAATTTCTAATGCATCTTTTTCCGCAATATCTAAATTTCTTCTTAACTCTATTGGAATTACTATTCTTCCTAATTCATCTACTCTTCTTACTACTCCTGTTGATTTCATTCTCTATTCTCCTTCAACTATATTTTTAAATTTTTATATTTTTTTCTTTTATTTCATTTGTTCTACATTCTGGACATTGATAGCCTTCTTTGGGGATTTTTGCTTTTATACTAATATTCCAAATTAAGCCACACTTACATTTAGCAAACATTTCTCTTTCCTGATTTCTTATTAAGTTTTCTTTGTTCTTCTACAATATAAGGATCTAATGCTTGGCTCGCTTCTAATGTGATTTTAGAGCTTATACCATATTCATTTAAAATTTTATTAAGCCTTTCTAGTGCTTCTTCCATTTAACTCCCTCCATGTATCATAAATATATTTACTATTTATTAAATATTTCTTGCCATTTTCCCAGTTAAATCAAAAATATACTCTCCATCATTTGTAATAAAATAATAGTCTTCTTTATCTTGTGAATATTCCATTCTTCCTATTGTCCATTGATTATCACTAAACAGTTCTAATACTTCACCACACGTAAAATATATTGATCTATCAATATCATTAATTTCATATCTTCCATGTGAATTATGTTTTAAATATCCCTTCATTTTATCTCCCTTCAATACTTGTCCTAGTTTAAGCATTAACTTCTTTACTTCTAGGTTTTGACACCATGCAGCCTATATTTAAAGGCTGCATATTATTAATTGCTTTTATTAATTCTTCTTCATTATGAATCCCATATTTTAAAAGCTCTTTTTTAACTTCTTCAATCTTTTGTTCACAATTATGCTTCATCTTTAAACTCCCCCCCTTTGCCTCTCAATAGCTGTACAGCAAGATTAAAACCATCCATAAATTTATCAAAATCTTTTTGTTGATCTAGATTAAGTGATAAAACTAAATCTATTATTTTTTCTACAGATTGTTTTTCTTCTTTTTTAATAATTATTTCCATCAATATTCCTCCTTTGATTAGCAATTATTTTTTATTGATTTTCGCAAGCTGAAAATTGCTGAATGCAATTGCTATTGAAATATTTGAAATGTCATAATATTTCTCTGCAATTTCATAATAATCCATAGAAATATTAATGTCAATACTTTTTCAATAAAAATATTGCTATGAAATATTTTTTGTGATATTATTCTTTTAAGGAGGTGATAAAAATTAATATTCATGAAAGAGTTAAACTCATTAGAAAAGATTTAAATCTGACTCAAAAAGAATTTGGAGCAAAAATGGCTGTTGGTCAAAGTTACCTTGCTAATATAGAAAGTGGTTTACGTCCAGTAACAGATAAAATTATAAAATTAATTTGCACTGTTTTTAATGTAAATGAAAACTGGCTTGTAAATGGAATTGAACCCAAATTTAATGAACCAGATTCATTTGTACTTGAAGAATATGCAAAATCAAAAGGTGCAAATGACTTTGAAATATCCATTATTGAGAAATTTGTAAAGAACTTTTTTAATCAACCAGAAGATGTTAGAAATGCTATTATTTCTACCTTTACGAATGGTATAAGTAATCAAAATGATATTTCAGCTACTAAAGAAGAGAATACTACTGATATAGATAAAGAAGTTGAAGCATATCGTAAAGAACTTGAAGCACAGGAAAAAGGGCGAATATCATCAGTTTCAGAAAAGCCAAAATACGCTTAATGAAAGGAGGCTTACACAATGGCATTAAATCCAATAGAAAATAAAATCTATACTTATGATGATTATTTGAAATTTGCAGATAATGAAATAGTCGAAATTATAGATGGGAGAATATCAGCAATGTCACCAGCTCCAAGTAGAATTCACCAAGAATTAATAATGGAAATTTCAGCAGAAATCAGAAATTATATAAAATCTAACAACGGTAAATGTAAGGTATACCCTGCTCCTTTTGATGTTGTCTTAGTTTCTGAAAATCAAAATGCCACTGATAGTAAAAATATAGTTCAGCCAGATATATCTGTTATATGTGACAAGAGCAAGTTAACTGATAAGGGATGTACTGGTTCTCCAGATATGATTGTTGAAATTATATCACCTTTTAATCCAAGTAATGATTATGTTAGAAAACTAAATTTATATGAACAATTCAAAATTAAAGAATACTGGATTGTTAATCCAATGAAAAAAAATATATTAGTTTATACATTGACTGATAATGGTTATAATATGCCAGATATGTATACTTTTAATGATAAAGTAAAGGTCAATATATATAACGATTTAGAAATTGATTTTAAATCTTTTAATATTTAATAATTACCAATTTAAAGAGTTATGATTTTGCATAGCTCTTTAATTCTAGAAAGGACTGTATAATATGAAAAAGGCTGCTCTTTATATTAGAGTTAGTACAACTTATCAAATCGATAAAGATTCTTTACCTCTTCAAAGAGAAAAGTTGATAAATTATTGTCAATATGCTTTAGATATCAACGATTATGTTATTTTTGAGGATGCAGGATATTCAGCAAAAAATACTGATAGACCTGCCTTTCAAGACATGATTACTAGAATAAAACAAAAAGAATTTAGTCAATTAATTGTTTGGAAGATTGATAGAATTTCAAGAAATTTAATAGACTTCTGTAATATGTATGAAGAATTAAAAAAGTATAATTGTGAATTTATAAGCATAAATGATAAATTTGATACAAGTACTGCTACTGGTGAAGCAATGTTAAAACTTGTGCTAGTCTTTGCAGAATTAGAAAGAAATCTAGATAGTGAACGTGTTACTTTTGTTATGCTTAATAGAGCCGAGAAAGGGCTTTGGAATGGCGGAAGTGTTCCATTAGGATATAAATATACTGATAAAGGAAATTTCCCTGTAATAGAGCCTAATGAGGCTAATACAATTAAATATATATACTCACTCTACTTAGAACTTAATTCTACTTTAAAAGTTGCTTCTAAATTAAATGACAAAAAAATCAAAACCAAACGTGGTGGTAAATGGACTGGAAAGACTGTTAACGATATCCTTAGAAATCCTTTTTATATAGGCACTTATCGATATAACGTAAAAACTAGTGGGACTAGACGTTGGAAAGATAAAGACGAGTGGGTTGTTGTTGAAAATAACCATGAAGGAATAATTGATTCAGAATTATTTAATAAAGTTAATTCAATGCTAACTCAAAATTATAGATGGAATAATAACTCTCAAAGGTTAAAGATTCATACTCATATATTTTCACAAATATTAACTTGTGGAAAATGTGGTTCATCTTTCATTGCTGGACTTGATACTGCTCGTAGTGATGGATACAGACCTTCTCGCTATACTTGCTATTCTAATAAGCAACAAATTAATTATGAAAGTTGTAACAACTTTGTAAGTGACATAACCTTATTACCTTTCATATTAAATTATATTTCAAATTTCATTAATCTCCAAAATAGAATTACTTCTAAACATTCTTTAAGAGATATTGAAAGAATTTTATTGAGAGGAAAATTTTTCATTGATGTTGAATGTATTGACAGAAAATCATTAGAAGAAACTTTCTTGTATTTTTCTTTAGGCTTTGATGATAGTAACTACACTAATACTTCTTCATCTATAAAACAAAACATTTTAAATCCAGAATTAAATAACTTAAAAAAAGAAAAGCAAAAATATGAAACTGCTCTTAAAAGATTAGAAGATTTATATTTATATGATGAACATGAAATGTCTACAAAAGATTATTTTTTCAAGAAAAGAGATATAACATCAAACTTAGATGAAATAAATCAAAAAATTGCCTCTTTAAATAACACAACACCATCTTCATATGATGTTAATTTTCTCAAAAATGCCAGTCATTTTCTTATGAGTAATAAATTAATAGAAAAACGAGATATTGATTACAGGCATCTTTTAAATATTATTGATAAAGAAACTATACGAGATTTTATTAATACTGTTATAGATCAAATAACAATATATGATAAAAAAGTTTCTTCAATCACTTTCAAAAATGGAATAACTCACAAATTTATATATAAAACTAAATCTAAGCAAATTGCTAAACCTAAAGAAAAATTTTTATATAGATCATTTGAAAATGATGTAATCGAGTATTTAAAAGAAAATAAATCAATATCTCGTAAAGAAATTGAGGGCTTGGTAAACATTAGTCGGTTTGGTGCTGCTTCAATCTTAGAAGACCTTTTAGCTAACAATATCGTTGAGAAAAAAGGAAATTCAGTTGCTACTAGGTATTTTTACATAGAAAAATAATAGTATTTTCCCATGCACTCAAAGCATGAATTACCGCCACCTAGTAGCAATCATATTTGACTATACTTTCCGACATCCTAATGTTGCAAAAGCCACACTAGGTTTTCTATTTTTCTTTAGTTCTTCTTCATTTTTTTCTTGAACTATCTTAATTTGGCTTTCTACCATATTAATCTAAATCCCTCCTAAGTCTCCTAATTCATATTGCAATAATGCTGCTAACGTAAATCCTGCTGTTTCAGTTCTAAGTATTCTATTTCCAAGTGTTATGATCTTAGCACCTTTTTCTCTTAGTAGTTCTATTTCCTCTTCTTCGAATCCGCCTTCAGGACCTATTAATATACCAATGTCAACTATATCTTCTAGCTTTATATTATTCTCTTCAAATTGATTTATTAGGCTTCTTATCCCATAATTCTCTGCATTCTCATATGCTACTAGAAATAAATCCATATCTTTTAATTCATCTATTGCTTCATCAAAGTCAACTACTTCTTTTACTTTCGGTATTATGCTTCTTTTAGACTGTTTGCAGGCCTCCAATGCTATTCTATTTAATCTATCAAGTTTTTTAAACTCACCTTTAAGTTTTACATCAACTCTTGAAGTAATAGTAGGAATAAATTCAAAAACTCCAAGTTCAGTTCCTTTTTGAACTATTAAATCCATCTTTTGTCCTTTAGGAAGACCTTGAAACAAATGAATTCTTATACTGCTTTCATTGTTTTTATCTAATTTTTCTATTATTTTTACAATGACTTCAGATTTAGTAATGCTGTCTATTTCACATAAATATTCAATACCTTCACAATTATTTAGGATTATTTTTTCACCTTCATCTAATCTTAAAACTTTGTATATATGTTTAACATCATCACCTAATATTTTTCCTTCACTTGTTGTAATATTACATGGCTCTGTAAAAAATTTATGCATAATCTTCTCCTTTAAAACATTTATTTAATACATTTTGCAACTATGCAATTCCATTCACCATCTTTATTTATTTCAATTACTTCAAATCCACATTCATTTAATTTATTTGTTACCATTTCAACTCTATCATGGATTATTCCTGATGTTATGAATAATCCTCCATCATTAAGTGCTTTCTTAACATCTTCAGTTAATACGCATATAATTTCAGCAATTATATTTGCAACAACAACATCTGCTTTTCCATTTACTACATCTAATAAATTACCTTCTAAAACTTCTATATTATCTAAATTATTAAAGCTTATATTTTCTTTTGAAGAATCAACAGCTACTGGATCTAAATCAACACCTATAACATGTTTTGCACCAAGCTTTGCTGCTGCTATTGCAAGAATTCCTGATCCACATCCAACATCGAATACAGTTGTATCTGGTTTAACATATTTATCTAAAGCTTGAATACACATTCTTGTTGTTTCATGAGTACCTGTTCCAAAAGCCATACCTGGATCTAATTCTATTACTAAATCTTTTTCATTCGCCTCATATTCTTCCCATATTGGCTTAATTACAATTTTATCTGTAATTTTAACTGGCTTATAGTACTTCTTCCAATTGTTGGCCCAATCTTCTTCATGCATTGTTTTTGCTTCAACTATACCTTCACCAATATCTATTCCCATTGATTTTATTTCTTCAAGTTTTTCCTTAGTATACTCAACAATTTCATCTACCTTATCATCTTGTGAAAAATAAGCTTTAACCACTGCTGCGTTACCTTTATGTTCTAATATATTTATATCTGCAAAATCCCATGTTAATGGTCCCTGATCTCTAGATAGCAAATCTTCTGGATCTTCTATTGCAACATTAGGGCATCCTAATCCATAGAAAATACCTGATATTGGTTCTAAAGCCTCACTCTTTGTTATTACACTAACTTCTATCCATATTCCATCCATTATATAATCTTCCCTTCTTTACTTATTATAAATTATTTATCTTCTTCATTGGCATATAATACTTGATGCCGTACGAGCCCTAGCATTATAGCCATCTTCATCTACTTGTGAACATGCTTCTTTAAACAGCGAGCCTACTACTACATGAGCAAATATCTCTTTACCTTCAGCAAACCTGCATAAAATAAGCATATTCTTATATTCTTATATTCTTATATTCTTATATTCTTATATTCTTATATTCTGGGTATTTTTTCATTCTTAAAATAATTACACAATAATTTTTTTATTTAACCTGTATCACTTCTTTACTTTTAGTTGTCGTAACTTCTAGTTATTCACATTTTAAAGGAAACTCACTATTCACATCCGTTCATAGGAGTAAGTTCGATCAGCCAAATATATTCGGAAACTTCTACTCACATTCGTTCGTAGAAGGGCTATACCACTAAACTCGTTCCTCACCAAGTTTTATATGCCAATTTGGGTTCTCACTTAACTGCAATTAAAAACTTTGTCCTTATTCCTTTTTCAGTAAACATCTTTTCATGTTCAGTTTCAACATTACCTATAAAATCACTATTATGTAAATCATAAGTTATATATTTAATTGTAAACTTACTTTCCTTAAAATATTCAAGAGATTCTTCAAATAATTCATCATCATCAGTTTTAAAATAAATTTCTCCATTATCACGCAAAAAAGTTCTATATTGATTTAACTGCCTAGTGTGAGTTAATCTTCTCTTTTTATGCTTTTCTCTTGGCCAAGGATTGCAAAAATTTATATAGATTCTATCTATAACATCATTTTCATCAAATATGTTGCTTATGAGGCTTATTTCTTGTGCCATTAATTTAATATTGGTAAGCGGCATATTTTTTTCTTCATATGCTTTAACAATATTTCTCTTCGCCAATCCTAATACTTCATCTTTTATATCAATTGCCATATAATTTATATTTGGATTTTCTGAACCATGTACAGCCATAAACGTTCCTTTTCCACATCCTAATTCTAAATATATAGGCTGATCTTTTTCAAAAGTTTCTCTCCATTTCCCTTTATTTTCTTTAGGATTTATAACAAAAAAGCTACAAGCCTCTAATTCAGGTCTCGCCCATGGTTTTTTTCTCATTCTCATAGTTATTCACTCCATTATTTATCATTCATAATAATTATACATATATAAAAATATATTGCAATTTTTTGTTGCTTTTACTCTATAATTCATATAAATATATATATTTTTTTAATCTAAATAAGCCACAATAAAGTTTAAACATATTAATATAGTAAACTTTACTGTGGCTAATATATTATTCTTTACTATGAATATATTTTTACTAGGTCCTTTAACTCATTTTCATATTTATCTACAAACTCTTCAAAATTAACATTTTTTTCTTCCACCTTTATTGCAAGTTCGTATAAGAATTCCGGAATTTTTTCACTTAAAATACTTCCATAGACTTTCCCTAATCTTGCATTCCCCTCTTCAAATGATCCATTAATATGAAGTTCAAATACATCTTTAAGTTCACCATCAATTCTTTTACGACTTCCAGCAAATCCTATCATCGAAGCTTCATGAATACCGCACGAATTCATGCAACCTGACAAATGAACCCTTGGAAGAACATCTTTTTTATAACTTTTTTCTCTAAAATATTCTAATATATTAAATAGGGTCTTTTGACTTTCACAGATACCAATTTGACAAATAGGTACTCCTATACATGATACACTTTGTTCTAGATGTGTTTCTCCCCCACGACCTTCTGTAATATCTAGAACCTTTCCAGCTTCATCACCATTTAAGTTTCTTATATATATTCCTTCTGTCATTGTAAGGCGTAATTCCACTTGCTTCATATCTTCAATACAATCTAATATATCTTCTAAATCTTTTAAGTGTAATTGACCTCCAAAAGGATGAAAATATACACTATATAATCCATTTTGTTTTTGAGCATATAATCTTTGATTATTTATTTCTGTTTTCTTTCCTTCTTTATCAATTTCAATTGGATGTAAATCTAAAGTTAAATCTTCATCTTTCATCACATCATCAAGCTTTTCTTGATAGCATTTTAGAAATTCTTCTTTTCCCATCCTCTCTACAATATATCTTATTCTTGCTTTATGTTTATTTTCATAGTCTCCTTGTTCAATAAACAGTTTAGTCATTGCTTCAACGTGATATAAAACTACACTTGGATCTATTAACTTTGGGTATTCTATACTTAATTTAGGATTAGCACCTAGTCCGCCTCCCAAGTATACCTTAAAATATTTCTTATGATCTTTAATTGTTGCTAAAAACCCTAAATCTGTAATATTACAATGACCACAATCCATATTGCTGCTTGAAAAAGATACCTTTAACTTTCTTGGTAGTTTATATGAAGTTATCTTTTTTAGAAAATGATTATTTACTATTAATGCATATGGAGTTACATCAAATGCTTCAAATCTGTCAACACCTGCTAGAGGAGAAATAGCAACATTCCTTGGATAATTACCACCTGCGCCTCTTGTGTATATATTTTCTTCTAGTGCTTCTTTCATAAGGTCACAAACCTCATCTATTGTTAAATCATGAAATTGTATTGCTTCTCTTGTTGTTAAATGAACCTTTTCCAATCCATACTTTTTAGCTGTATCTAAAATCCACTTCATTTGTTTCTTGCTTGTTATACCAGATGGAATTCTTAGTCTTATCATAAACCCATTTTTATTTCTTTGAGCATATACTCCCATGCCGCCAGATACTTTCTTAAATTCCATAATTGAAATTTCATTTTCTAAAAATTTATGTCCAACTTTTCTAAACTCTTCGATTTCTTTTAATAATTCTTTTTTTAAATCATCCATTTGTTAATCTTCCCCTCAATTTAGATTTGATAAATATATTCTATAAATAATATTCTGATATCCGCTCAAAAATATTCATAAATACTTATATCTTTTGATACACTCCGAATTATTAATAAATTTTACAAAAACTTTTTATAAATTTTTCATAAAATTTATAACGTAATTATAAATTAACTAGACTTGTGCAGTAAATAGGAAAAATTTAAGCTACTAGTCCTAATTTGGCAATAGTAGACTGTAAATCAATCCCGTTATCTGCACATTCATGTGCAAAAGAAACTATTTTTACCAAATAGTTGTTTCGGAAGTGTAATATTACATCTCCAATATTTTTAAATTTATATAATTTTTCACATTTGACTCTGAAAATCTCAAGAAAAGTATACGTTAA
>ERZ810019.225-NODE-225-length-13209-cov-9.16497_pt1 | contig 13209 bp, 9 predicted proteins | sample MGYA00520494_ERZ810019 | MGnify/ENA primary metagenome ERZ810019 (study PRJEB31588, sample SAMN03398862) | human gut metagenome | study: EMG produced TPA metagenomics assembly of the PRJNA231909 data set (A prospective, longitudinal analysis of the... | reverse complement strand
TTAACGTATACTTTTCTTGAGATTTTCAGAGTCAAATGTGAAAAATTATATAAATTTAAAAATATTGGAGATGTAATATTACACTTCCGAAACAACTATTTGGTAAAAATAGTTTCTTTTGCACATGAATGTGCAGATAACGGGATTGATTTACAGTCTACTATTGCCAAATTAGGACTAGTAGCTTAAATTTTTCCTATTTACTGCACAAGTCTAGTTAATAAATTAAATTAACAAAACTCATATCCATTGGATATGAGTTTTGTTAGATATACCTAATAAGATGTAAGAAAAAAGATATGAATTTTATAAAGTAAAAAACTTAAGTGCATAAATCACTAATGTGAAGTATATCTGCGGTTTTATTATAGTAAAATATATATCACTAAAATAGTTATATATACTAACTGTTTAATTAAGTTTATATTAAATTATTTTTAACATAAATAAATGAAAGATAATACAAATCACAATAATTATTTTCCTTCAGAAGCTGCAGTTATTAAGACATAGTTATTCATGAACTCACCCCATTAATGCTTATATTTTAGTATTGATATTGTATAGAGAACACGACAAAAATTAATAAAATGTACAAAAAAGAGTTGTTAATGCATCCTATAATAAAGGATTGAATTGACAGCTCGTTTACTATTTTTGATTATTTAATTTTATAAGATATTATTGTGGGATTTCTTATTTAGTAGGAGATTATATATTTGTACAATGGTTTTAGTAAATGTTTACAAAAACATATAGAATTATAGATAAAAGATAAATTATTCAATATTTTTTCTTATGGATAGATGATACCATTTAAGCATGATAATAAAATAAATTAATGGAGGGGAATACAATGAATAAAAATTTAAAAAAAATAGCATTAGTTCTAATGTTTGTAGCTATGGCTTCAACGCTACTAGCTGGATGTGGAGGAAGTGGTGATTCATCACAAAGTTCAAGTGCATCTGGAAAGACAAAATTGACATTATGGCATATTCAAACATCAACAGCAGCAGATGCAATTAAGGCTTCTGTAAAAAGGTTTATGGAAGCGAATCCTGAGTATGAAGTAGAAGTTGTTGATCAGGTTAATGATTCTTATAAGCAAAAATTAGCCATGGCGATGAGTGCAAATCAAACGCCAGATGTGTTTATTCAATGGGGAGGATCAGGGTTAATTGATTATGTTAATTCAAATAAGATTGCTGATCTTACGGATCTTATGAACAAAGACAACTATAAAGATAAATTTATAGATGCTGGAATTAATCAATGCTCATACAATGGCAAGATTTATGCTGTTCCGGTTGAAAACGTATCCGTTGCAGGTTTTTTCTATAATAAAGATGTTTTTGCTAAATATGGAGTAGAAGAACCCAAAACTATTTCTGAATTAGAAGCTGCATGTGATAAGTTAAAAGAAAATGGAGTAGCACCTTTTGCTCTAGCTAATGCTACAAAATGGACAGGATCTATGTATTATATGTATTTAGCAACTCGTTTTGGTGGTCTTGATGCATTTGCCAATGCAGCATCAGGAGAAGGCTCATTTGAAAACCCAGCATTTGAATTCGCCGGAAACAAGATTCAAGATTGGGTTAAAAAAGGATATTTTATGGATGGATTTAATGGAATGGATGATGATAGTGGTCAAGCTAGACAAGCATTATATAAAGGTGATGCTGCAATGGATTTAATGGGATCATGGTTTACAGGTACAGTACTCGGTGAAAATCCAGATTTTATGAGTAAATTAGGTTTCTTCCCATTTCCAGCCTTAGATAGTTCAAAAGAAGACCAATCACTTTGTGCAGGAACTGTTGGAGATAATTTATATTCAATTTCAGAAACATGTAAAGACAAAGAGGGAGCCTTTAAATTAATCCAAAGTTTATTAGACGATCAAGCACTTCAAGAACGTAAGAAATTAGGTAAAATTATTCCACTTAAAGATTTTAAACCAGATGATGAATTAACACAAAAAATACTGGATACAGTTAATAAAGCAAGTGGAGTTCAATTGTGGTATGATCAATACTTACCAGCAGAAGTTGCAGAAGTACACAAATCAACTTGCCAGGAAATATTTGGCTTAACTAAGACACCACAAGATGCAGATAAGGAATTACAGGCTGCTATGGATGCATATAAAGCTAAAAACAAATAACTATAGCAATAATTAAAAAATTAAAGCTGTTACAAAATAAAGCTTTTATAATAAATATAATTAATTTCTGAAGCTAATTATATGACTTAGTTTTGCAACAGCTCAATAATTATATGAAGGAGAGAGAAAAAGTGCAATTACAAACTAATAGTTTAGCTAAAAGGCGTGCCGCGTCAACAAGAAATGCAGCAATTATATTTCTTGTGCCAGCATTTTTATTCCTAATAATATATATAGCATATCCAATTGTATATTCTTTCAATTTAAGTTGCTATGATTGGAATGGATTTGCATCAAATAAGGTGTTTGTGGGTTTAAATAACTGGAAAGAACTTATGACTGATGTAGTTTTTAGAAAAGCATTTTTAAATAATATTATTATTATGGTTTTATCTATAATTGTTCAATTACCAATTGGTATTGCTCTTGCAACATTCTTAGACTTTGGTGGGAAAAAGTTGAATATATTTAAAGTAATTTGGTTTATACCAATGTTAATGTCATCTGTTGCAATTGGATATTTATTTAAGTATGCATTAGATGCAAATTCAGGTATAATATCTGGAATATCAAAGTTATTTGGTGGAAACTCAATAGATTTATTAGGAAATCCTAAGACAGCATTATTAACTATTACAGTAGCAATATGCTGGCAGTTTATACCTTTTTATATGGTGTATTTCTTAGCAGGCTATAGCAATATACCAGCAGATTTGTATGAAGCAGCAATTATCGATGGAGCTAAAAAAAGTCAATATTTTTGGAAGATAGCACTTCCACTAATTAAACCAGCCATTAAAAGTGCAATTGTATTATCTATGGTTGGATCATTAAAATATTTTGATCTTATATATGTTATGACAGGTGGAGGACCAGGCAATGCATCTGAACTCATGGCAACTTATATGTATAAAAATGCATTTTTATCTCAAAGAATGGGATATGGTTCTGCAATTGCTTCAGGAATGTTTATTATTATAACAATAATATCATTGATTACAATTAAAGCATTAAATAGAAAGGAAGAGTGATTGTTATGAAGGAGAATTTCTCGATAAAAGAAATATCTACCAAAACTATAATTGCAATATTAGCAATAGCATGGCTTTTAATTACAATAGTTCCTTTTATATTTATGTTACTTGCAGGATTTAAGCAACAATTTGAAATGCTTATGGGAAGTGTATTTGATTTACCTAAAAGTTTATATTTAAAGAATTTCATAGATGTATTTAAAGGTAACATATTCATTTACTTCAAAAATAGCATATTAGTACTTATTGTTTCATTGGTAATTTTATTATTCTTAAGTGCATGTGCATCTTATCCATTATCTAGATTTAAATTCAAATTGAACAAACCAATATATGGTATAATAGTAGCGTGTATGTCAGTGCCAGTTCATGTAACGTTGCTTCCAATATTTTTAATGACAACTAATATGGGATTGTATGATACACCTTGGGCATTAATAGGCCCATATGTAGCTTTTAATCTGCCAATTTCAGTATTTATATTAGTTACATTTATGCATGCTATCCCCAGGGAATTAGAAGAAGCAGCTGAAATAGATGGGTGTAATAAATATAAAATTTTCTTTAACCTTATGCTCCCATTAGTAAAGCCAGGCCTTGCAACTTTAGCCATATATAATGGCGTTGCTATATGGAATGAATTTAGTTTTGCATTAGTTTTAACTCAAACCTTACCTAATAGAACATTGCCACTTGCTATTTGGGAATATCAAGGACAATATACAATGAATGTTCCAATGATTATGGCAGTTCTTACCATTTCAATGCTGCCAATGATTATAGCATTTATTTTTGGACAAGATAAATTAATTAAAGGTATGATGGCAGGTGCTGTTAAAGGCTAGAATAAGAATTGTTTTAACTTAAAAAAATTAATATAGAGAAGAATAGTGGTGGATAAAGATATGTATAAGATATTAATAAAACTTAAAGATAAATTGTGTAAAATGAAATTTAATCAAAAGGTTACGATCTTTTTTATTCTCTCTATTTTAATTACAAATATTTTTATAGTTCTAGCAGTATATCAGTTAGCAGGAAAACAAATCACTGAAAAATCTAGCGGACTTATGGAAGGACAGTTTGAGACTATAAATGATAATTTAGATTCAACATTAAAAAATTTTGTTGAAATATCAAGCATGATATCTTCAGACAGCCGCGCAAAAGAGTTTTTAATGAATAACAAAGAAACTTCAAAAAATTATAACAAGGATACAAGTGAGGCGTATTCCTCAATAAGATATATTTTAGATTCAAATAATTATATTGATTATATTGCACTAGTTAAATTCAATGGGCCAGAATTAGTATATGTTGGAGAGACGTGGACAAACAGTGATTTTAGAGATGAAATACTAAAAGATTATGAAAATTCTACATCTACTAAATTTATTAATTGTAAAATTAGTCTGGATAAAAAAGTATTTTATCCAGATGAATATGTTTTAAATATTTATCAGCCTATAAGTGATAAATATATTTTCAATAAATATACAGGCTTTTTAGTTATTGGAATCGGAGAAAAGCACATTAAAGAGTTTTATACAAATTTGGGTAGCGAATTAAAAGTACAAACTTATTTGACTGATAAGACTGGAACTATTATATCTAATGAAGATAAAGATTTAATAGGAATAAGAAGTTCTTATGCACAAATATTGAAACAAAAAAGTGGAAAAGAGAAAATTGATAATAAAGTAGTTATTTATGAGAAACTTAATAACTTAGATTGGTACATTGTAGGAGAAATACCTAGAGAATCTCTTCTTAAAGATACTAGGACAGTTATATCTTTTATAATACTGTGGATAATAGTAACTGGTGTAATAATAAGTATAGGATTTTATAAATTTAGTAAAAACTTATATAAGCCAATGGATACTCTTGTAAAGAAAATGAAGGAAGTCTCTACAGGAAATCTTGAGGCACGGATGGAGTACAAGTATCAGGGAAAAGATTTTAAGCAGCTGGCAAGTGGGTTTAATATTATGATTGAGGAAATCAATATACTTATGTATAGAATAAAAAAGGAACAATCTGAGATTAAACAAATTGAACTAAATAAATTACAATCTCAAATAAAACCACATTTTTTATATAATACATTAGAATGTATTCACTGGCAGGCTTTATCAGATGGAAATAAAGAAGTATCACAGATGGTAAAGGCATTAGCGAATTACTATCGTTTGTGCTTAAGTAAGGGTAAAGATATCATACCTCTTATACAAGAATTAGAGAATATAGAAAATTACTTAATTATTCAGAATATGAGGTATAGTGATATAGCAAAGTGTGAAATAAATATAGATAAAAGCTTTGAAAACGTATTGATACCTAAGCTTACATTACAGCCTTTAATTGAAAATTCAATTTATCATGGAATAAGAGTTAAGGATGGTTATAAGGGCAAAATAATAATTACTGCAAAAGAAAATAACAATAAGATAATTATATCAGTTGCGGATAATGGAGTTGGAATGAAGCAGGGGAAAATTGATGAGATTAATAATTCTATATCAGTATTTGATGAAAAAGCAGGATATGGATTAAGAAATGTTCATAAAAGAATAGAAATGCTGTTTGGCAATGGGTATGGGTTATTCTACAGGAAAAATGAGTATGATGGAACTACAGTAGATATTTTATTACCTAAAGGGGAGAGGGATTAATGTATAAAGCTATGGTTGTAGATGACGAAGAGATGATTCGAAAAGGAATATGCAATGTGATTCCTTGGGAAAAACTCAAGATAGATACAGTTAAAATTGCATCTTCAGGGATTGGAGCACTAAAGATTATGGAAGATGAAACTATTGATATTTTGATTACAGATATATGTATGACTGAGATGGATGGATTATCTTTAGTTGAGAAAATTAATTTTTTAAATCCAAGGCTAAAAATTATTGTATTGACAGGATATGATAATTTTGAATATGCTCAAAAATGCTGCAAAATGCATGTTGATGATTATCTTCTAAAACCAGTAGATGAAATAGAGCTTGAAAATACTATTGGAAGGCTAGTAAAAGATTTAGAAAATGAGAAAATTATAAGTCATAGGCAAAAGATAAATAGCAGAATACAGGGATTAACCGAACAATTAAAGCTTGAACAGATTATGCAAAATATGATTCATGAACCAATGAATGTAGAGGAAATTGAAAAAGTACTAGTTGATTATTCTATTGATAAGGAAGAAGTATTACAAATTGCATTAGTATGTCCAGTTATTGATGATAATTTATCATGGAGACAACATTTTGAATTATTAAATTTATCTATAAAGAATACATGTATTGAATTATTTGATTCAAAAAAAGAAGGTATTACATTTGAAGATAAAAATAAAAATATTGTAATTTCAACATTTGTAAGAGAAGAATTTGAAGATGTTACAGATAGAATAAAGTATTTAATTAATTATTTAAAAAACGAGTATGATATTAATCCTAAAATAGTTATGGGAAGCATTGTAGAAGGTTTTAATAAAATTAATATTTCATATAATGATGCTTGTTCTTTACTTAATAATAAAAATATATACGATGGAATTATTACAAAAGAACCTATGGAGCAACGTTTACGATTATTTAGTGAAAGAGTACAAAATTTAAGAAAAACTATGATGGATAATATTGATAATCTAGAAAACGTTATTATGACATATGAAGCTTATGTTGATGCTATAGAATTTTATAATGTATCAACCTCATTAGTAAAAAAAACATGCTTTGATATTGGAAGTGGAGCATATTTTTCTTATATGATGGAGAAGGGAGAGGTAGGAGACAATAAAATAGATTTATTAATAATTCCCCTAAAAAACTGTAATTGTGATGATGTAATAAAAATTACTAGAGATTTTATAATGCAAATGCTTAAAGTAGATATTAGGGAAAGCCATGAAATTATCGGAAAAGCAAAAGCATATATTAAGGAGCATTTAAATGAAGAAATTTCAGTTTATAGTATTGCAGAAATGCTTTATTTAACTCCAACGTATTTTTCAAAGCTATTTAAGAACAGTGCAGGTGAAGGCTGTAATAGCTATATAATAAGGAAAAGAATAGAAAAAGCAAAATTATTATTAGAAACAACTAGTATGAAAACGGGCAAAATAGCGGCCTTAGTAGGATATAAAGATACAAATTATTTTTCATTGGCATTTAAAAAACAAACTGGAATGTCACCAACAGAATTTAGAGAAAATGGAGGAATGGTAAAATGAAGCAAGCAGTTTTAATTTCGACAACTAAAAATAAAAGCTTTATAAATGAAAATGTTAAGATAAATGATGAAAAATCATATCATACATTAGAGTTAAATGGAGAGTCATATCAAACTATTGAGGGATTTGGAGGATGTTTCAACGAGCTTGGATATATAGGTTTAAATAAAGTGTCTAAAGATAAAAAAGAAGAGGTACTAAAGAATCTATTTGATAAACAAGAATGTAATTTCACTTATTGTAGATTACCAATTGGAGCTAATGATTATGCAGCAAGCTGGTATAGTTTAAATGAAACTAAAGGCGATTATGAAATGAAGAATTTTAGTATAGAAAGAGATAAAGAATGCCTGATTCCTTATATTAAGGAGGCAGAAAAATATAGTGAAAAGATTACTTTATTTGCTTCGCCTTGGAGCCCTCCTACATGGATGAAGTTCCCTGAAGTCTATAACTTTGGAACCTTAATTTGGGAAGAAAAAAACTTAAAGGCCTATGCTCTTTATTTTAAAAAATTTGTTAAGGAGTATGAAAAGGAAGATATTATAATTAATCAAGTACACATACAAAATGAGCCAATAGCAGATCAGAAGTTTCCATCTTGTGTATGGTCAGGGAAAAAGATTCGCGATTTTATAAAAGATTACATTGGACCATTATTTGAAGAAAGTAATATGGATACAGAAATATGGCTTGGAACATTAAATTCACCTTATGATGATTATGGTGATGATAATTGGCAGTTTGGGCAATATAATAATTTTGCGAATATGATATTAAGTGATAAAAATGCAAGAAAGTATGTAAGCGGCGTTGGTTATCAATGGGGAGGAAAACATGCTTTATTGCAAACTAAAATAGCTTATCCAGAAATTAAAATAATACAAACAGAAAATGAGTGCGGGGAAGGAAAAAATAGCTGGGAGTATGCTGAATACGTATTCAATTTGATGTGGACATACCTAATGAATGGTGCATGTGCATATGTATATTGGAATATGGTCCTTGAAGAAGGTGGAATAAGCACATGGGGATGGAAACAAAACTCTCTTATTACAATAACAAAAGACAATAGCATTTACTATAATCCAGAATATTATCTAATGAGGCATTTCTCAAAATATATAAGACCAGGAGCAGTAATGAAGGGATTAAAGGGAGATTTTGCTGGAAATGCTTTAGCATTTGAGAACCCAGATGGAAGTATAGTATTAGAATTATTAAATCCATTTGATGAAGATCAAGAAATAACTTTTAATCTTAATGAAATAAATTACAATTTTACTGTAAAACCACATTCATTTAATACTTTGATACTTTAATAAATTTATTTTTAGGAGATGTGAAAAATGGCGGAAGAGAAAAGAATTACTCATGAATATGCTTTAGAAAAAGCAAAGGAAATAGTAGGAAAGATGACTTTACAAGAAAGAGCAGAGCAGCTAACTTATAAATCAGCCTCTATAAAAAGATTGGGGATTCCTAGATATAATTGGTGGAATGAAGGCTTGCATGGAGTGGCAAGAGCAGGTACAGCAACAGTATTTCCACAAGCAATTGGACTAGCTGCTATGTTTGATGATGAGCTATTGCATGAGATTGCAGAAGTTATTTCAACAGAAGGACGTGCAAAATACAATGAAAGTAGTAAAAAAGATGATAGAGATATTTATAAAGGGATAACTTTTTGGTCACCAAATGTTAATATTTTTAGAGATCCTAGATGGGGTCGAGGACATGAAACTTATGGAGAAGATCCATATTTAACATCTAGATTAGGTGTAGCTTTTGTAAAAGGATTGCAGGGAAAAAGAAAATATTTAAAAATAGTTGCCTGTGCTAAGCACTTTGCTGTTCATAGTGGACCAGAAGGATTAAGACATGAATTCAATGCAATTGTAGGTAAAAAGGATTTGTATGAAACTTATCTGCCAGCCTTTGAAGCTTGTGTAAAGGAAGGTGATGTTGAAGCAGTAATGGGAGCTTATAATCGTACAAATGGGGAACCTTGCTGCGGTAGTAAAACTTTATTAAAAGATATATTAAGAGGTAAGTGGAATTTTAAAGGACATGTAGTATCAGACTGCTGGGCAATTGCAGATTTTCATTTACATCACAATGTAACAAGTACTGCCACTGAATCAGCAGCATTAGCCATTAAAAATGGATGTGATTTAAATTGTGGAAATATATATCTTCAGATATTACTAGCATATAAAGAAGGATTGGTTACAGAAGAGGATATAACAACAGCAGCAGAAAGATTAATGGCAACAAGAATAAGGCTTGGAATGTTTGATGAAGAATGTGAATATAACAAAATACCTTATGAATTAAATGATTGTAAAAAGCATAATGAATTATCTTTAAAAGCAGCAAGAAAATCAATGGTACTATTAAGAAACAATGGAATATTGCCTTTAAATAAAGAAAAACTAAAAGCAATTGCAGTGATTGGACCTAATGCTGATAGTAAAATAATGCTTAAGGGTAATTATTCAGGAACTGCATCTAGATATATTACTGTATTAGATGGAATACATGAAGCTGTTCAGGATGATGTGAGGGTATATTATTCAGAAGGGTGTCATTTATATAAAGATAGAGTTGAAGAATTAGCAGAACAAGATGACAGATTAGCAGAAGCAATTTCAATAGCAGAAAGATCAGATGTTGCAATTCTTTGCTTAGGCTTAGATTCTACTATTGAAGGAGAGCAAGGTGATGCAGGTAATAGTGAAGGGGCTGGTGATAAACCAAACTTAAATTTACCAAGAAAGCAACAAGAACTACTAGAAAAAATAATTGAAACTGGAACACCAGTTATATTAGTAATTGGTGCAGGAAGTGCATTAACATTTAATGGAGCAGAAGAAAAATGTGCTGCTATATTAGATGCATGGTATCCAGGAAGTCGTGGTGGTAGAGCTGTAGCTGATTTATTATTTGGAAAATGCTCACCAAGCGGTAAATTACCTGTAACTTTTTATAAGGATCTTAATTATATACCGGAATTTACTGATTATTCAATGAAGGGTAGAACATATCGTTATATGACAGGAGAAAGCTTATATCCATTTGGATATGGATTAACTTATTCTACTGTAGAATTATCAGAGTTAAATGTATCAAATATTAAGGATGAATTCGAAGATGTAGATGTAAGCATAAAAATCACAAATACAGGAGAGTTTGATATCGAAGAAGTAGTACAATGCTATATTAAAGATCTCGATTCTAAATATGCAGTTCTAAATTATAGCTTAGCAGGATTTAAACGCGTTGAACTAAAGAAAGGAGAAAGTAAAGTTGTAACTATGAAGGTTAAAAAATCATCCTTTGAAGTAGTAAATGATGAGGGAGAAAGAATACTTGATAGCAAAAACTTTAAATTGTTTATTGGTATATCTCAACCAGATAAAAGAAGTGTACAACTCACTGGTGTACAACCTTTAGAAACTACAATAAAATTAATATAAAATTTATGGTGGATTTCAAAGGTTATGCCTTACTTCCACCATGAACCCCACAAAAATCTAATTTTAATATGCTCCCTTTATAGTAGACAGTTAAAATAATAAAACTGTTTCTATAAAGGGGTATTTTAATGTCAAGAAAAACTAAATGTTCTCTTGATGAAAAATTGATAGAGGTGATTTAGGATAAGTTATGAAGAACCAAAATTAAAAGAAGTATTTTAAATATTTTAAAGCTCTAAATCCAACACAATATACGGGAATTTACTTACCCTTTTTAATGAAAATTAGTAAGTAACATTATTAAGTTCTTAAATGGTATTATATTCACTTAATAAATCACAAAATTTCAAAACTAATTTTAATGAATTTTTAGCTTTGGGATTGTTAATTTTAGAGTTATTAAACATTATTTATGAAAAATTACAAAAATACATTAAAATAAAATAATTTTCTTATAAGTCATTGAAAGAACAACAAATCTTAAGCTATAATAAGGAAGAAATTTTACGAGTATAAAAGAGCAATATAATATTTTAAATATATTAGCTTTAGAAAGAGGATAAAGGCTATGGCAAAGAATGAAACAAAAGATATGACTACAGGTAATCCATTTAAAATTATTTTGGGATTTTCAATTCCATTATTGTTTGGAATGCTATTTCAACAGTTTTATAGTATGGCAGATACAATTATAGTAGGGAAATATTTGGGCGTTGATTCTTTAGCGGCAGTAGGGTCAACAAGTTCAATAAATTTTATGATAATTGGATTTTGCATGGGGATTTGTAATGGATTTGCAATACCAGTAGCACAAAAATTTGGAGCATCTGATTATAAACTTTTACGTAAATATGTAGCTAATAGTGCATGGTTATCAATTATAATTTCAGCTATAATGACAGTTATAGTATGTGTATTTTGCAGAGATATTTTAGTTTTGATGAGGACACCAGAAAATATTATTGATGGTGCATATGATTATATATTTGTAATATTTTTAGGAATACCAGTAACATTTCTTTATAATTTGTTAGCAGGTATTATTCGTTCACTTGGAGATAGTAAGACACCACTTATTTTTTTAATTATATCTTCAGTGATTAATGTTATTTTGGGCTTATATTTAATAATATTTGTGCATATGGGAGTAGAAGGATCAGCTTTGGCTACGGTTATATCACAGGGAATATCAGGAGTATGTTGCTTAATATTTATGAGAAAAAAATATGAAATTCTTAAATTTGAAAAAGATGAATTAAAAATTGATGTAAGATGTATTAAAAAGTTATGTTATATGGGAATACCAATGGGATTACAATATTCTATTACAGCTATAGGTAGTGTAATACTACAGACATCAGTAAATAATCTTGGTTCAGATGTGGTAGCTTCAGTCGCTGCTGGGTCTAAAATATCTGCATTTTTATGTTGTCCATTTGATGCACTTGGTTCAACAATGGCGGTATATGCTGGACAAAATGTTGGGGCTAGAAAGTTAGAGCGTATAAGTCAAGGAATAAAGAGCAGTATAATTATAGGATCAGCGTATGCAATAATAGCTCTTATTGTATCAATTTTCTTTGGAAAGAGCATAGCATTAATATTTATAGATAGTAGTGAAGCACAAATACTTTCACAAGTAATTAAATATTTAATAATGACAGCAACTTTTTATATTCCATTATGTTTTGTAAATGTAGTACGTTTTACTATTCAGGGAATGGGATATTCAATGTTTGCAATACTTGCTGGAGTATGTGAGATGATAGCAAGAACAGTGTGTGGATTTGTTTTAGTTCCTATATTTGGATATATAGCAGTATGTTTTGCTAGTCCAGTTGCATGGATATGTGCAGATGCATTTTTGATACCAGCATATGGTGCTGTATTAAAGGATTTAAAGAAAGAGATTGATATAACAATACATGAAGAACAAATGTTAGAAGGAGAGGTTGTAAAAGAGAATATAGAAATATAACTTGTAAAATTGATACCTTCTAGCATATCAGTTAGAAGGTCTTTTTTATTCTTTAGGAAATTATATTCATGGATAATCTGTGGATAATTCATTTTTAAAAATATTGCAATAAACTAAATGCATAGTTCCTAAAGAATAAAAAATAAATTATATGCGCCTGGTCTTTTCTTCGGCAAGCTCAGAAAATCCAGAGTGCGCTGAAAAAAATCGACGGCTTAAAGGATTACGTTTTATAAAAGCTATTGTATTCTATTGGATTTGTATTTTTATAGAAGACTATATCATAGTCGCCTTGGCGATTTTTTTATTTT
>ERZ810019.222-NODE-222-length-13337-cov-6.25094_pt1 | contig 13337 bp, 21 predicted proteins | sample MGYA00520494_ERZ810019 | MGnify/ENA primary metagenome ERZ810019 (study PRJEB31588, sample SAMN03398862) | human gut metagenome | study: EMG produced TPA metagenomics assembly of the PRJNA231909 data set (A prospective, longitudinal analysis of the... | reverse complement strand
CAAAATAATAATATATAAAATCCCCCTCTTCTAACTCTTCTTCATATTTAAGTATATCCTTATCTAACATATTTTCATCAAGTTTACCCAATAATATAAAACTCTCTTGATCAATATCATTATCATATGCTTTACATTTGCTACAATTAAACCCCATTTTATCCCCTCTTTGTAAATATAAACTATGTATAATACTTTTCGATTAAAAAAACAAAAACATTATATAAAAAACAAGGCACATATAAAAATTATTAGTATATACCTTGTTAAAACTTAAATTTATTGCTTTTACATATAACTACTATATCCTTATCTCTCTATAGTTTTCATAAATATGATTATAAACATTCTGTGCTTTATCATTAATTTCATTATCTTCATAATCATTTGGCGGATTAGCCCATAAAAAATCTTGGATTACAAGTTTTACTTTAGATCGTCCACTATCTTTTCTCTCCAGTTATCAATATCAGTTATAGACTTTTTAACCTTCTTTAATAGTTCTTTACTGGCATTTTGCTTTATATCAGATTTTAATAATAAATCAAAGAATGCTAATTTATCTTCATTTGACCATTCTCTTGCTGCTCTTCTTTCTTCTTTGCTTAATTTATCTACAAATTTAATTAATACTTTAAAAGTGGCTTCAATCACTCATATATCTTTCTCAAAATTATCATCATCTAATATTTTTTATATAGAAATTCATTCTTAAAGGATTTAATTTTATTATTTTATTAAGTTCATCTTCAATTGTAACTTTTATTCTGTGTATAATAGTATTCTTTCTTTTTGACTTTTTAAATTCTTCTTTTAATTTATAAAAATCAATTTTACTTATATCAAATATTTCATTTTCCTTATTATAATTTTCATTCATTTCTTCTGTTTTTATTCTGTCATCAACAATAGAATGCAATTCAATTATCACTTTACTTATACTTCCAGGTCTTTTGTTTTCCTTTATAGTTTTTAATATTATTTTTATAGCTTCATAATCTCTTTTGAATACTTCAACTCTTCATTAAAACGTGATGTTTTATATTTTACAATAACAGCATTAGCTAGAATAATAAACCTCTTGGTAATTTCTTCACTGGAATTTATAGCTTCTTTTGCATTATCAATTAATTTAATCTTATCAAAAATATTAGCTTTTATTAAAACGTCTAAGTCATAATCAATGCTTTTTAACAATTATCTGGTTATTTTTATAGCCTTTTCTAATTCTTTAATTAAATCCTGCTCTGTTCCTGCTGGTGGTTTTGCTTTTTCCATTCCTAGCCTATTACTATAAATAACAAATGCTTCTCTTAATTTTTTCTAAATTCCTATATAGTCAACTATAAAACCATTATTTTTTCCCTACAATATTCTAACTCACTTTAAAAACATTATGTAAAATATTCATTCAAATTTCTCCTATATACTATATATGGGTTTATTAGTAAATAATTTTTTATTAAGGAGGTACATTTATGAATTACACCCAAATCGAATCTCTAGTCCAATCCTCAAGAGAAGGCAATCACATTTCAAAAGAACTCTTAGTAGAAGCATTCAAACCTTTCATCTTAAATATTTCACAAAGAACTTTTATTAATGGATATGATTTTTATGATGTCCAAAGTGAGTGTTATAAAATTTTATTTAACTGTGTATCCTTATACAAGCCTGAAACTAACAAATTTGTTGCTTATGCTACAAGTGGAATTAAGAAAAGTCTTAATAATCTTATCAAGAAAAGTAAAAACAGAAGCCATGCAGAAGGACATGAAGCATTGATATTATGTGGCTATTTAGAACATCTTCTTCCTTCTGAAATTCCTACTACTGAAGAAGTTCTCTGTGAAAAAGCTGATTATGAGATAGTAATATCTGCCCTTAATAAACTTCCATCAAAAGAAAAAAATCTTATAACTTATGTATTTCTAGAGAATAATACTGTAAGAGCATATGCTGCACTTCATAATATTAATTATTCTACTGCTATTTTTATTAAGAATAATGCTCTTAAGATTTTGTTTAAAGAAATTCAATTATTAAATAAATAGAACCATCAAGATATTGTACGAGAATATCTTGTTGGTTCTATTTTTTATTTATTTTATGAAATTATTAAGGTTTAAATTTATTTAAAATCTTTTTTAGAATTTGTAGTAATGTACCATTTTTTATTTAATGTGTTATAAAATAATAATATGGTAAAAAATCGGTTTAAAACAACATAATAGTGAGGGATCATAGATGTTGACATCGGTGCATGACGATGTTTCTTAATATATTTCACAAATATTTTTCCAACTCTTATTTTCATAATTGCTCCTTAAAATACTTATAATTTATATTTACTTATTTAATAAGATTTTAGATATTTTTCTTCTAAAAATAATTCACCCTCTGCCTTTCTCCTTCTAACTAATCCTTCAACAATTTCACCGGAAGAAGATTTAACAAATCTCAAAAAGTTTTCAGTAATTATATCTTTATCTCTTATACCTTTTGTTATATTATACCACAAAGTTGATTGCTCTAAAGCTGATATTCCACAATTAAATGCAAATGAAATTAAAGCTTCACGCTCATATTTTTTAATCTTACATTATAATTACTACATAAAATATCTACAGCTTTAACAAAAATTAAGATATCTTTTTTAAATTCCTCATAAGCTCTTTCTTTTGTTATAGTACCTAAATTTGTAGCTTCTTTTCTTGTGCATCCAATACCAATTGTTAATATACCACTAGAGCAATGATATGCATTTAATCTGCATCCTTCAAAATATGATATAAAATCACAAAGCTCATCTGAAATTGTATTATTTAATAATACTGTAACATTATTATTAATCTCATAAGAGAATACTTCTTCAATCCATACTCCATCTCTATCAAATTTATGATATTTACCTTTTATTTTAAATATTCCATCGCAATACATAACTCCTAGCTTCTTATCATTAACATCCTCAAAGAAATACCACTTGTCATTTAATTTAAGCCATCCAGTACATATTTCACCTTCATAAAAAATCTTATCATTATTAATAGTTTCTTCTGAAAATGCATAATACCACTCATTATTCTTCGAAGTCTGAAACCATCCTTTAACCAGATAACCATCTTTCTCTAAATAATAATATCTGCTTTTGCTTTGAATCCATTGGGTATTTAACTTTTTGTTATCTTCATAGTAATACCATTGATTATCTTCTTTAACCCATCCATTTTTAATATTCGTTGAAATTTTAGACTCACTCATATTAATCTCCTATTTTAAAACATCAAATACTTTAACTGTATTTTCAGTATCTTCAATATACTTTGCTTCCACTATGTCAATTCCATCACATATAAATAATAAAGGACATTTATCACATATTGTTAGTTCATCTTGAAGCAGTGAGCAATATGCTGACCTTCTTTAGCTGAATTCTTCACTGCTAAACATAAAGCCTTTCTGTCAATTACCTCTTCATTTTCAATCTTCATTGTAAATTTCTCTTTAATCATAAAATATCCACCTTTCAAAATAAATTTATTCAGGAAATATATATGATTTTACATTCATAATTGCACGAGTTTAAACATGTTTTCTTTAATAAAATCTCTGAAAGGCTCAATAAATAAGCAAATTCTTAAATTCTAAAATGGAAAAGTTCTAAAATTCTTTTATGGATAAATTCTAAACTTCTAATATTTTTAAGAATTTTAGAATATTAGAATTTTACAATTTGCACTTTTAAGTCATATATATTAATTGCAACGTAAAATAAAAAATATGTCTTACAGAATATAATCTCCGTATTTTTATAGATAATAAATTTATATGAAAGGAAATTAATAAATGGGAAGAAAGAAAAATGATGAGATACCAAAAAGTGATTTCGAAGTTACAGAATCACAAGATCTTTTATCTTTTGATAGTGATGCAGATCTCAGGAAATGTGTTGCAGCTTTCAACTTTTGTGATAATACTGATAATGATTTGAATACTTCTTCTATAGATGTTGATGAAGAAGCAATATTATTAAAATCTAGCACAACTGAAATAAAAGATACAGAAAAAGCATTACCCACATTTCAGAATAACACTACTTCTTCTAACGTTAAAACAGCTACTAATATATCAAATAATAATAAATCAAAAGATCTATTTGATAATAGAACAATACCTATAGTTAATGGCGCTACCCCTATACTTGATGGAGAAACACCAGATGTAAAAAGAACATATACATTAAGAGCTTCTACAGTAAGAAAAGTTAATGAACTTAAAAGCATTCATCCTGATATTAATGCATGTGTAAGTACTATCGTAGATAGAGCTCTTGAACATTATTATAAGTACATTACTGAAGAAGGTGGAATTCAATAATTACCTTTCTTACTGTAATCTACTTGAAGAAGTCATATTTATTAGATAGCACAAATGAATTTATCAATTGCTTGCATAACGTTTTTTTAAGTTCCGTATTGCAGCATAGCTGCTCTTTTCATAGGTGCATATATATTATACAGGAGGTGATACAATATGGAGGTTAATGATTTAATAGGACTTATAGGTAATGTTGGATTTCCTGTGGCAATTAGTGCGTATTTACTAATCAGATTGGAAAAACAGATGAGAAACCTTTCAAGCTCAATTAATAAACTAAATACCATAATTTCTACTAAGCTAGGTGTAGTTATTGATACTGGTGATAATGATCATGCTGCATAGTTAAAAGCACTAAACATTTTTATTTGTTTAGTGCTTTTTTATCTGTAATTTTTATAATTAAAATATACATCCCATTTAAGTATTATGTAACATCGTAAAATAAAAAATATCACACTATTCAGTTATTATTTTGAATAATGTGATATTCTAAATTACTATTGAATTTATATATTTTTAATAAACTTAGCTGGAACTCCAGCATATACTGTATTATCAGGTACATCTTTAGTAACAACTGATCCTGCTCCTATAACAGAGTTTTCTCCGATTGTCACACCTGGACAAACTATCGTTCCTGCCCCAAGCCATGCATTACGTTTAATTCGCACCTTCTTAAGAATAACACTACGCCTATTATTAAAATCTAATGGATGATTAACTGATAATATTTTCACTTCAGGTCCAATAAGAACCTTATCTTCTAATTCAATACCACCTAAATCAACAAACATACATGATTTATTAATAAATATATCCTTGCCTAACCTAATATTAGCTCCAAAATCCGTATTGAATGGTGTCAATATTTGCACAGAACTATCAATTTCATCACCAATCATTTCTGATAAAATATTTCTAACTTCATCTGGAGTTTTATATCCTGTATTCAATTCAGATAATAACTTTGATGTATTCTCAACCATTTCATTAATTTCAGTAAATATTGGATCTTCAATTGAAATAAACTCATTTGCTTGTAACTTTTCTAATAACTCTTTATTCATTATAGCCTCCTAATAAATTCATTTTGATTCCTTTTTATTATATATCTTAGAGTTAACTCTAAATCAAGTATTTTTTATTATTGGCTATTCAATTAAAATTTATTTAAATATAACATATCTTATAAATCTCACATTATTCAATTTTCAAAGAACATTTTTATAATTTACTACGTCAAATCTACAATTCACGTACATTTTAAGTGTTGTGCAAAATTTTACTCTTTAATTACTTCATATAATTCTTCATACTCAACAACATCCTCTTCAGTTTTAAGCATATCAATCATTTCAGCATGATTTTCACATTCTCCATTTTGATATACATAACATTCCAAACCACAACCACCACTTACTCCAACCGTAAAACAACCACTTAATCCTACAGGATAAATACCACTGTTTGCTAAAGCATTTCCATATTGATGACTTTCTTCTTCATTGGAGGGTAATTTTATCATTGATAATAAATTATCTCCTTCATAAGAACCTTGATTTTCTTTTTGTATTTCATCATATTCTTTTATTAAATTATCCTTTGTTGCTTTTATATTTTTCTTTTTTAAATTCTCGAAAGCCTCAATTATATATTTTCTATTATTCCTTTTCAAAATTACCGACTCCTTTACTACTGACTTTATTCATATTGAATAATTCTTATAAATATATAAGTAATCTATTACTAATAAATACACCAAGTTTAGTTTACACAACTTAGTCGGTTACTTCGATATGAATAAAATCATCAATATACACATTTCCAACAACCGCATTGTTACACCATTCTTCTGCTTTTTCTGATTTGTTGCCGTATTTCCCAATCTCATTTTCAATCCAAAATTTAATTTCAGATGGTGTTAACATTTTACAAGCAAAATCACCTAACGTCATTTTATACATCATAATTATATTCCTCCTTAAATTTGTTTCATACTTTCTACATTTTGCGAATAAAAAATATCGCAAATTCACTTCTGAATAATGCGATATTTTGAATGATATTTATTTTTCAAGTAGTAATGAGCTCATATCTAAAACTGGAATTTATATATCCGTTTCTACAAAATGCACATCGGATTTATTCCAGTATTTTTTATAAACTCTATCCTTCTGTCCGTCAAAGTTTAATTGATACATACGAAAAGTAACTAATATGTCTTTTGGCTTCCACTGTTCTTCGTATGAATACTGATATTTCATACCTAACTGTTTCATGACTCCGCCGCTTCGTGGATTATTGACATCATGTGTAGCTGTAATATATGGAATTCCATCCTTTTTTAATTGCTCGACAACCGCTTTGCTAGCTTCTGTGATAATTCCCTGATGCCAAAATTCTTTTCGTAACCCATATCCGAAATCATAACTTTCTTCTGTACTGACATTGACATATCCGATAGGAACATTATCTTTTTTCAAACAAACAGCGTAGTTATATGCATTTTTTTGATTGTATTTACTTACAAATTGCTTTTCATAAAAACTCTTTACTTCTTCCATTGTTTTCAAAGGGAACCATGGTAAAAATGTATTGACTTCTTCATCACTGTAAATTTCATAGATAGCTTTTAGATCATTTTCAGTAAATTTTCTTAAAATAAGTCTTTCTGTTTCAAGTGTTGGTGTATTCATTTTATTATCCCCTCAAATTCAAATTTATCTATTTACTATGAGTTAATTATATCATACTTTCAAATATCGCATTATTCAGTTTTCAAAGATCACTTTTATTAATTACTACATACTTTCTGACTATTATGTATTATTTAAACTATAAAATTGAGTTAAATTTGACTCACATACGTGGTCCAATTTTTGTGTTCTTATGGCAGTGCTGCAGCAAGGAAAGAAGTAGCTAACGCTACTTCTAATATATATGCATCACCTGCGGTGATGCCCCTCATAGTATATATCTCAATTCTTCTTTTATCATTCTAAATAAATCTATACTTATATATCAGAATTCTGTTAATCTTTTTCTCTCTCCAACTTACGTATAACTTATAAAACTATAACATTATTACTCTATCTATGTATTCCTATATATTATTACTACCTCTATTATTTACTTCATTTATTCATTTGGGCACCTATTCCAGCACCCGAAAAAATACAAGTTATTACCTTGCATCTCTAAGTCCCTTTATTGTCTTCTTCCACGTATTCAGAAGCCAAAAAGTGACAAAGAGGCTGCATAGGATTAAACTAGTCCTTTTTAGGGTACCCGCTGGGGTGCATTATATGGTGATATTATGGATTTTGTTTTTGCATTTCTTGATATGTCTACACCTGGATTTATTATCTGGTGTATGCCTTGATTTGAAACATTCACTGCGTGAAGTTTAACTTAAGGTGCACTTTCCCACCCTAACAGTTTAGAAGTAATTATATTCTGCACTTAATGTATTTCTTACAAAGCAGCTATGCTTAGTCCTTAAAATGCATAAGTTTTTATTGACTTTCAGCCAATAGCCAAAACTTATGCATTTACGGATTTAAGCATAGCTTTAATTTTATGTATAGTTTCTTCTTGCCCTTTAAATATTAAAAATTAACATCAACCATTCGGCTGATGTTAATTTTTAATATTACAGGACTTAAGAAGAAACTATAATTCCCACCCACTTTGGTTTTACATTTTAAGTATGGGCATATAAAAAACTTTGTTATTCTTATGGTTACTGTTTTTGGAACAATATTATAACAACGAAAAATAAAAATCTTCAAGAGGTCAAAACTCTTAAGCAGATTGAATATTTTTATTTTTCGTATGGCCTTATAGGTTGTCAAAAACAATGTATGCAGCCTGTCCTCATAATTTATCATTTATATTCATAATGCCGAAATAACTCATAATTTTGCAAAATTAAAAGGAGCTTAACGCTCCTAAGAATAAATTCAATATAGAAGTTTTTCTTCTGGTATATAAATCTCATTTAAAATCAAGCTATCATTTCTTTCTTTTTCCCAATCGGTTATTATATAATCTAAAGGATAACGTTTTTGTTGTTTATTACATACACTTTTCCATACATTAATATCAATTTCATCTATATAATAATTACCATATCTTTTAGCATAGTCATTAAATCCTACTTTTACTGCATATTCGCTATATTTACCAGCATCATAATGTATAAAGTATCTTCCTAATGTGTCTCTATAAAGATACTCATATGTATATATATCCGGATGACCATTCTTTAAATATTTCACTTCATAAAGTAATTCTGATGTTTCTAAATTAAATCTCATAAACTCAACACTCCTTATGTATTAATACCCCTTTTAATATTTTTCCCCATTTATATTATTGCCTTATAGTGAAATTTTTATACATCTACTATAAATGAAATATAACTTATAATAATTTATTTTAAATAGCTCTTCTAAAAATCTCCCAACCAATAACTTCAACTTCTTCAAAATATACTTTTGCTTTATATGAATTTCTTTTCTTATATGCGTACACAATTAATTCATCAATATAACAGAATCCTTCTTCGCCATTAAATAATTCATAATAAGAATTTTTAATAACACTATCTGTTATCTTTCCTGGAACAAAATGAAGAAAATATGTATTATCACTTTTCTTATATAAATATTCATGTGTACAGTTATTTTTACATCCATTATCAAAATACTTTACTTCAAATACTAATTCTGCTTTATTAATATCAAAATCCATAAATTCAGCTCCTTAACTATTTAATACCCTCTTTAATATATTTCCCTTTTTATATTATTGCCTTTTAGTAAGATTTCTATACATTTTTAGTATATTAAGCTGGTCCATTGGAAATAATAAGAATATAAATAAGAAAGGAATGAATCACATGACATTTACAGAATATCTTAAATATAAAGAAGATTTTATATCAAAGACTCATTATTACAGCTTTTTAGAAACTCTACCACGTGAAGGGCGAAGAAAAGTTAATATGTATTATAGAGATAAATATAGGCACTTTATAAATGATGTACCACAATATGAACAATTAAAATTATTGTAATATAGCAAAAGAAGAGGATTTCACCTCTTCTTTTGCTGTATTTATATTTATTTTTAATACATTTATGTACATACTTGCTATTTATTAATTGATAAAATAAAGATACGGCATGTCCACAATGCCAGAACTATAAATATAATCTACATCATGTATTTACACCATTATTAAATAGTACAATCCCTCAGTGCTTTTGGAGCAAATATTTAAGCTGCATATAAAATAATTCAAGTCAAGGGGTGAGCCAGTCGAATCCCCTTAACTTGAGTTATTTTATATTGTTATAGTTGCTTAATTCAAAAACTAATCGCTAATCTATTAAATTAAGTCGTGCATATGTTCTACAAATAATGCAACCAAAAATGTCATGCCAGATAATATAATATTTGCCCGCAGTACATATTTCTACCTACACATATTAAGGATTAACTCAACCATAAATTATTTATCTGAATACTTATTTTGTGCTATTGAATAATTATAAATTTCTATATTATCATCAATGAATCCTCTCCTTTGCGCTCCTAATAAAGTATAATACATATTATCTCTTCCTACAGAATTATCAGTATGTAAATATATTTTATCTGCTCTCAATCCTTCACAGCATATATATTTAACTAAATCATATCCTGTAGGTAAAAGATTTCCTTTTTCATCAACTCCTAAATCATGGTCAAGAGAAAGTATTCCAATATTATAACTTTCAAAATAATATTTTGCTTGTTCAACGGTTCTTGATATAATAAACCCGTCTGGACAGTCACGCAAATCATCAACATATAAGTTTATCTTTTTCTTCATTTTTTATCTCCTAAACTTTGTTTTCAAGTTATACTATGAATTAATTATATTATTTATTGTGAGTTTCACATCGTTGAATTTCCAACAAAAACCATTTGTGACTCTACATCAAATTTATATTTTTGCATGAAAAACACCTCAAAACTCATTTACGCTTGAATAATATGATATTTAAATCTACTCTTTATTTCTAATTATTTCTTCAATCCTATTTAATTGCTCTTTGATATCCTTTAATGAAGTATTTATCCAGCAATATAATAAAATAATAATGAATATAATAATTATAAACATAATCATCATTTTAATTACACCTACCCTAAAATCATTATATTACTAATATACCATATTTTTATAATATCGCACTATTCAATTTTCAAAGAAAACTTTTAAAATAATGTAAACTCTCTAACTAGCATTTAGATTAGGTGCGTCCTTGGATATGCTTTGTCTGCCTGTACTTATCTATAAAGTGCTTACGGAATAAATTTTCTGGCTATTGGTTAAAGTCAATAAGAAAATTTACTGTAGTAAGCGCTTATAGATAAGTATTAGCAGGCAATGTAGGTCCAAGGTGGTCTTGCCTTACATTACACACACCTAATAACATACTATGTAAGGCATGACCAAGCGCCCATTTTCTTGGAGCATAGCGACCTACTTTCCGTATACCATCACAAAACCAAAACGCCCGCTAGTTTGTACACCATGCAGAGCCCCGTGGAAAAACTAGCAGTCACACCAGCCTATGATTTCATATAAATGTTCCTAATCATTAGTATATTGGTCGAAGCGATAGCAGCTGCACACCGCCGGGTACACTAAAAAGGACTAGCTTAATCCTATGCAGCTCTTTGTCAACTTTTGGTTTGAGCTTGCCGAAAAACAATAAGTGGACTTAGAGATGCAAGGTAATAGCCAGTACTTTTTCGGGTGGCGGATTATGTGCCCGAATAATTACAAGTATAGTATATGCGTATACTATTTACAGCTATAGCATCAATATCAATCTAATATAATACTTAAAGCTCTAATAATATAATTATATAAATTAAATATTAAATAAATTAACTAAAAGCTAACCTTTGAATCTATATACTAAAATCACCTTTTTAACACTTACAATAAAAATCACTAATATCATATACTCTTCTTTCATTTATAAAAATCAATAATACATAAACATTCCCTAAACGCTATGCCTTTCATATAAATTAATAGCATCAACGCTTGTTCCAATTTTAATTGGTGCATGCATTGATGCTATTTTCATTGCTGCCGCAGGCTATATAATTTAAATAAATGATGAGTGGCGTAAAAATACACTTTGAGTTGTGAAAATGTTAGACACAGAAATATTAATCTCTGAAATACTTTTTTGTGAGCCACTAAGCATTTATTATCTTTGCTGCAGCATTGCCATATATTCATAAAAAATGGACCTTTAGAGTCCATTTTATTTCCATATCTAATATACATCTACATATTCTTTATTACATCTTTCGCCCATTTGGGTAAAGTATTATTCATCCATTTTATTTTTTTATCTTTAATATTTATTAACTCTACAAATTGATTAGTATTATCATATATATTAACTTCATCACATAATTCAATTGCTTCTTTAAGATTTTCTAAAGACTGAATATATCTTTTTTCTATTGTATCATCAGGTATTCCATGGCCTCCTTTTGATACTCTAAATTTAACTCTTTCTTTAGCTATATCATAATTTTCTAGCCCAATATAATTCATAACAACATAAAATCCATTTTTCTTAGCTTTATTTATATTAACTAATATACTCTTACCAGCTAAAGTAGTTTCCTGATGAAATGATATATCATTTTTTAAATAATAGTTAATCATTTTTACAGCTTCTCTTGCAGCTTTCATCTGAAGATCATTATCCTTCCATGACCCAAGTCTTGCAACCATTTCATCAGTATTTATTCTTTTACCTACATAATCCTTATCAAAAAATACAGATTTATATATTGTAGTTTTTCCAGAACCATTTACACCTGCAAATAATGTATATCTTTTCATCATACTGGCATTTCCTTTATAACTCTTCTTTGTTCCCTTTGAAGGACTAAATTGGCCATACTCATATAAAAATCCTGTTCTTCCTTTGTTTTTGCTTTATTACACATTTCTTTTAGATCAAAATAAGAATATTTTAAAAACTCCTCATATAAATTGTTATCTTCTTTCATAGTAACCCTCCAAATTAATTCTATATTTATTACTATCATGCTTCTTTAAGATTATTATAATATATTTTCCTTTAACAAATATATATTTGTTTTAATTTTATAACTCCACATATCTCTTATTATAATTATATCTCGATTCATAATTAATAATCTTATCATATTAATTTATATTTTCTACCTATTCACATTAATATTTACATAAAAAATACTAATAGCTTATGTAATCTAACTTTTAAAGTCATATATATTATGTGAACCAAAATGAAAGGAGGAATTTAATATGGCAGTAAATAAAGCTGTAGAATCTACTTCTGTAAGTATAGAAGTACAAAATGGGACAGATAAAGCTGGCGATGCCACATTTACTAAGAAGACCTTTTCAAATGTTAAAGAAGATGCTGATCTTCAAGCTGTCTATGATGTTGCTGATGCGATCAAGAACATCATGGATGGTGAAACACGTGACACTTTAGTAAATGTTACTTCAAGTTTAACTCAGGCTTAATAGCATCATTTATTAAAATTTTATGAAAGGAGGGTATTTTCTATGGAATACATCTTATCAATGACTTTTAATACTGAAGGTGGTAAGACTACAAGCTTAAGTATCACTGGTGTTAAAAATGACATTACAGAAGAGCATGTTTTAGCACTTATGGACCTTATAGTTGAAAAGAATATCTTCTTAGTTGACTCTGGAAGCTTAATCAGCAAGAATTCTGCTAAGCTTACTCAAAGAGTTGTCACTAAGTATGAAGTTGCCTAGGAATAATAAAAAGCTATCATAAAAATGATATCTTCAGTTTGTAGACAAAAGAGGGTAAATGAAATTTGCATTTACCCCTTTTGCTATT
>ERZ810019.208-NODE-208-length-14376-cov-6.44047_pt1 | contig 14376 bp, 10 predicted proteins | sample MGYA00520494_ERZ810019 | MGnify/ENA primary metagenome ERZ810019 (study PRJEB31588, sample SAMN03398862) | human gut metagenome | study: EMG produced TPA metagenomics assembly of the PRJNA231909 data set (A prospective, longitudinal analysis of the... | reverse complement strand
GCTCTTCCGATCTAACTAAAGGCTCCCCAGTTGCCGGATCAGGCCGCAATACGTAAGGATAAAGGTGCTTCCTGGTTTGAAAACCGGGTAGCGCAACCATCTGCAAAGACTCATAAGGAATACAACGCAGCTCCGGGAACTGATCTTTCTGAAATCATTCGTTCAGCAGAACCGGGTGGGATTATTGTTCTGGTTGAGGGTACCTATCCTATCCAAAGCGCCATGTTCATCGATAAACCGCTGACAATTCGCGCTGCCAACGCAGCCAATAAACCGTTGGTTCGTTTCAACGGAGAGAAATCGGATAACATGGTAACCATCGCCGATGGCGGTGAACTGATTATTGAGAATATCGCATTCGACGGAGTACTGGAACCCGGTAAAGCCTTGGCTAAGGCGGGAATTTCTACAGCCACCGATATGATACAACCTTATACACTGACAGTAGACGGTTGCGAATTTCAGAACTTCGGAGAGGGCGGCTTCTTTGCCATCAAAGGAACGAAAGCCACTTTCGCCAAGAGTGTGACAATCAAAAACTGCTTTTTCCGCGACTTATCTGGAGATGCCATCAACTATGCCGCCGAGAAAGACGATATCGGTCGTTACAATGCGGATGATATGCTGATTGAAAACTGTTCTTTCTATCGTTTGCTGGGTTTACCTATCAATATTTATCGTGGAGGAAGTGATGAAAGTACGGCTGGTCCTTATATCACTATCAGACATTGTAACTTCGCAGACTGTTGTAACAAAGAGCGTGGAAGCGTGATGCGCCTGATTGGTCCACAAGTACTGACAGTAGAGAATTGTAATTTTGACAACAGCGGACGCGGAGGAGCAACCATCCGTTTGGATGAGGCCACCTGGGAGAAAGTTCGCATAGCCAACTGTAACCTGTGGAACTCCGGCAGAATGGTAACTACCACTTCCCAAGCTATACAAGGAAAAATGTATAATATCCGTCCCGCATATATCAATGCCGACGCATACAATTATACTCCAGTGCCGGGCAGCGAATTGGAAAAACTCTCTATTGGTTTGAAAAAAAATTCGCTTCCGCAATAACCGTAATCGTAAGTGGAACAAGAAAATAATGATTAGATGAGAAAACTTATTATTTGTATATTCATGGTTTTGGGAGGATGTCTCCTTTCGTTTGCCCAACATCCGTCTCTTCTTTTCACACAGGAAGAAGTGAACGAGATGAGGGAAGGAAAGGGAACCGTGCCCGCATTCGACAAAACGCTCTCGGAAGTATTGAGCGCAGCCGATGCAGCATTGAATTCTCCTATCTCCGTTCCTATTCCGGCAGATGGTGGTGGCGGGGTGGTACACGAACAGCATAAGTCGAACTATTATGCCATGTTCCATTGCGGAGTTGCCTATCAGCTGACCGGTGACAAGAAATACGCCCGTTACGTAGCAGATATGCTGGAAGCCTATGCAAGGCTCTATCCCACACTGGGTTTCCATCCCGTATCACTTTCCCCTGTTCCCGGACGCCTGTTCTGGCAAACGCTGAATGAAAGTGTATGGCTGGTACATACAGCGGTAGCATACGATTGCATCTATCATACACTTTCGGCCAAGCAGCGCACCACCATCGAAAAGAATCTGTTTGCCCCAATGGCGGACTTCATCATGGATGGTATGGGCGATAACCATGCAAACAATAAGACTTTCAACAAGATGCATAATCATGCCACTTGGGCTACGGCTGCCGTAGGTATGATTGGTTTCGCCATGAATCGTGAAGATTACGTGAACAAAGCTCTTTATGGCTCCGACGAAACAGGCAAACGCGGAGGATTCATCCGTCAAATGGATTATCTATTCTCTCCCGATGGCTATTTCACAGAGGGGGCCTACTATCAACGTTATGCCATCTGGCCTTTCGTCATCTTCGCCCAATGCATTGAAAACAAACTGCCGGAGCTGGAAATCTTCAGCTATCGCGACAGTATACTCTCAAAAGCACTTTCCACGTTGATACAGCTATCTTATGAGGGAGAATTCTTCCATATTAACGATGCCCTGCTGAAAGGACTTTCCGCACAGGAACTGGTTTACGCTGCAGATATTCTATACAATGTCCATCCGTCGGATAAATCATTGCTCTCCGTAGCGAACGAATACCAGCATACTTATCTGCCTACAATCGGTGGTTTCCGGGTAGCCCGTGATATTGCCCGTGGCGAAGCTGCTCCAATTGTATATCGCAGCAGCGTGTTCCGCGACGGACGCAAAGGAGACGAGGGAGGCATTGCCGTGATTCGCTCGACAGACCCGAAACTGAATAGTGCCCTGACCCTGAAAGCCACTTCTCATGGTCTTAGCCACGGACATTACGATAAACTCACAATGGCCTATTATGATAATGGAAACGAGATTCTGACAGATTACGGAGCTTCCCGTTTTCTCAATATCGAAGCCAAGAATAAGGGACATTACACACGTGAGAACGAATCGTTTGCCAAACAGACCATTGCACACAACACACTGGTGGTTGATGAAACGTCCAATTTCGGCGGCGATATAAAAGTGTCTTCCCGTTATCATTCGGACATCATTTACAGTGATTTCAACGGAGATCATTTCCAAGTGATGGTAGCCAAAGAAACCAATGCATATTCCGGAGTGGAAATGAAACGTACATTGGTGTATGTGACTACTCCTTTCCTGCAATTCCCGCTGATACTGGACGTGTTGCAGGCCAACTCCGACAAGGAACACCAATACGACTATCCGCTATGGTATAACGGGCACTTCGTTTCTCTGAATTTCCCATATACCAAAGCAAGCAACGGATTGCAAACCCTCGGAACAAAAAACGGTTACCAGCATCTGTGGCTGGAAGCCTGGGGACAGAATGAGAAAACGAACACCTCCAGTTTCACTTTTGTCAAGGACAACCGCCTCTATACCATCAGCGCGGCCACCACTCCCCGGACAGAACTAAAGATGCTTCGCCTGGGAGCCAATGATCCGGATTTCAATTTGCGAAACGAGACAGCGTTTCTAATCAGAGAAAAGGAACAGAAGAATCACACGTTTGCTACTTCCATCGAAACGCATGGAGATTATGACGTAGTGATGGAGACTTCCAACAATCTGACATCCTCCTGCGAGGAAGTGAAAGTGGTGATGGATACGGCCGAATACACCGTTATCAAAGCTATATATAAAGGTGGACATTCTGTAACACTCTGTCTGGCCAACGCAGAAGACAGCAAAAAGAATAAACATCACTTGTCCGTTGGAGGAAAGAATTACGACTGGAACGGTCGTTGCGGAGTTTTTGCCAAATGAGAACAAACCATTAATAGATAGAAAGTATGAAAACATGTAGTGAAACTTTTCAATTTGAGAAAGATTTGAAGTGGGAAAATCCCGCTCCGGGTGTCAATCGTCAGATTATGGCGTATGACGGACAGTTAATGATGGTCAAAGTGAAATTTGATAAAGGTGCGGTAGGAACCATGCACGAGCATTATCACAGCCAGGCCACTTACGTGGTGAGCGGTAAATTCGAACTCACCATCGGCGATAAGAAAGAGATTCTTTCTGCCGGAGATGGTTATTATGTAGCACCGGATGAATGGCACGGATGCGTTTGCCTGGAAGCCGGTATTCTGATTGATACTTTTAGTCCCGTGCGTGCAGACTTCTTAAACCTCTAGGCGCATGAAAGTAAAAGGACTTAGATGGGTGGTTATCGGGTTAATCATGTTGATAACCATCATCAATTATCTGGATAGAGGCACGCTCAACTATATGTGGGTGGCTAATATCGACTATCGTCTTCTGCCCGAGGCGGAGGCGTTGAGCGATAAAGGTAACCACGCCGCATTGGTGGGCGACCAGTATATCCTGACAGCCGCCAACGGAAACCGCGATTCGGTCAGCGTAGCCAATGTGCAGATGAAAGAGAAGAACGGAGTCACCTTTGTCACCAATCGCGAGGGTATCGCCATCGACCTCGGTCTGATAGACCGTAACGATCCCGATGCGTCGCAGAAAGCGAAAGACATTCTCGGCCTGATTACGATTTTCTTTATGATTGCATACGGCATCAGCCAGCTTGTCTCCGGCAAGTTGTACGATAAAATCGGATGTCGGAAAGGTTTCTTCTGGAGTGTACTGGTATGGGGAGCGGCGGATGCGCTGGCCTCTCTTTCCAGAGGAATCTTCTCACTGACCTTTTTCCGGATGATGCTGGGCTTGGGTGAAGCCGGCCCATGGCCGGGCACTACGAAAAGTAATGCCGAATGGTTCCCGCAAAAAGAACGTGCTTTTGCACAGGGATTGTTTGGAGCGGCAGCTTCCATCGGCTCCATTCTTGCTCCGATTATCATTCTGATGCTGTTCATCGCTTTTGGCTGGAAACTGACTTTCATTGTAGTTGGTGGATTGGGATTGATCTGGCTGATTCCCTGGTTGATAATCAATAAGGCAACTCCGAAAGAGCATCCCTGGATTACGGAAGAAGAGCGTACTTATATTCTAAGCGGTCAGCCCGAAAAGGAGATAAAGACAGAAGATAAAGGAAAGAGCTGGGGCGAACTGCTGCGTGTGAAAAAGAACTGGTCTGTCATTCTCGGCCGATTCTTCCTCGACCCTATCTGGTGGATGTTTGTAACTTTCCTGCCGCTTTACCTTGCCGACGTATTCCATCTGAATATAAAAGAGGTGGCGTTCTCTGCCTGGGTACCTTATGTGGGCGCGGCTTTGGGAAGTGTTGCCGGGGGCTGGTATTCCGGTTGGCTGATAAACCGTGGAAAGACTGTGAACTATGCCCGCAAAGCAGCCATGCTGATTGGTGGATTTATAATTATTCCGTCCATTCTGGCAGCTATCATGTCTACCACGGCTCCGGTTGCCATTCTCTTTATGGCACTGGTATTGGGAGGCTTCCAGTTCTTCATGACGAACTTGCAGACCATTCCGAGCGATTTGCATAGCGGCAAGTCGGTAGGTTCTTTGGCAGGTCTGGGAGGTGCTTCGGCTGTGTTGGGTACAATTCTGGCTATTCTTTTTGCCAGCTATATTACAAACTGGATTTTATTATTCAGTCTGTTGGGAGCTTTGGTACCACTATCGTTGTGCTCCATCTTCCTGACAGTAGGAGAGATTAAACAAATCAATAAATAAACGTATTTAAAAAAAGACAATTATGAAATTAGAAGGAAAAGTTGCTATTGTAACTGGTGGTGCACGTGACCTGGGTCGCGCAATATCTGTAAAATTAGCCGCAGAAGGCGCTAAAGTTTGTTTGAACTATTTTGATAATGAAGCCGATGCACAGGAAACACTGGCATTGATTAAAAACGTGGGTGGTGAAGCAATCGCTGTTCAGGGTGATATGACGAAAGCTGCTGCGGTGAAGAATCTTTTTGCAGAGTGCAACAAAGCTTTTGGTGACAAGGTAGATGTATTGGTAAATGTAGTAGGCGGAATCGTAGGCCGTAAGAAAATCACCGAACAGGATGAAGACTGGTATGATTTCCTGATGGATGTCAATATGCGTTCCGTATTCCTTTGTACCCGTGAGGTAGTTCCGATGATGCCGGAGGGTGGTTCTATCGTAAACTTCTCTTCATTGGCTGCCCGCGACGGTGGTGGCAACGGAGCTTCCATGTATGCAACTGCCAAAGGTGCTGTAATGACATTCACCCGCTCTATGGCCAAAGAACTCGGTCCTCAAGGAATCCGCTGCAACGCTATCTGTCCGGGTACGATTGCTACTTCGTTCCATGACCGCTTCAATACACCGGAGAATCGTGAACGTATGAAAGGCTCTTACGCATTGCGTCGTGAGGGAACTGCTGATGAAGTTGCCGAACTGGTTTGCTTCCTGGCTTGCTCCGAATCTTCTTACCTGACAGGTACGAATATTGATATTAACGGTGGTTGTTTCTTCTCTTAAAGAAGAATCACCGAATCTGGAGCTAGTATAAGTAGTAAAGATTTAGCAATCAAGTAGTGAGTAGTTAAGTAGCAAATATTTTATAATCAACTACTTACTGTTTGGTTGCTTATCCCCTGATTACCTGCTTTTGCTAACTTACCTCTTACTTGCTTCACTATTAATCTTACCATTACACATCTTATCTTAACCACTCATCTCCACTACTCTAAAAGAATACATTTATGAGACGAATCTTTGCTATATGGGCTCTATGCCTTTGTTGGGGAGTACTGAATGCGGCACCGTTGGGACCGTTTAATGCAACATTGCTCGAGAAGCTGAAGACCGATTATCAGAAAGGCGATAAAGAGGTGATCCAGTACATCGAATTACAGGAAAAGGCGGCAGAGAAATATATAAAGATGTCTCCTCTGTCGGTAACAGCTAAAAAGAAATTACCTCCCAGCAAGGACCCCCGGGATTATATGACTCTATCCCCATACTGGTGGCCGGACTCCACGAAGACAGATGGGCTTCCCTATATCCGTAAGGATGGCGAACGCAACCCGGAAGTTTATGAATACCCTGAACGTGAGAATGCCAACCGTTTTGGCGACGCTGCCTACTGTTTGGGCGTACTCTATTACATCACCGGAAAAGAAGTCTACGCCAAAGCCTGTGCCGATCATTTACGAACATGGTTTATCGACCCGAAATTGGGTATGAACCCCAACATGACTTATGCACAATCCGTTCCGGGAATGAAAAATATGCGTGGTTCGGGCTTCATTGACTCCCGTCGTTTCAGTCGTGCACTGGGAGTTGCCAAATTGATAGAAAGCTCGAAAAGCTGGACTGCCTCGGACAAGAAAAAGCTCGATGACTGGGCTACCGCTTTCTGTTATTGGATGGAGAACAGCACACAGGGACAAAGAGAATCTCATGCTGCCAACAATCATGGCCTGTGGTACGAAGCCATTCACCTGATGGTACTCGCCTATCTGGACCGCACCGACCGCATCCGTGAAGTAGCCGAGCAAAGTATCCTCCCCAAAATGGGTGCACAGATTGCCGACGACGGCTCACTACCCCAAGAACTGGAACGGACGCTCTCCCTGCATTATTCAACTTTTGCTCTCGAAGCTCTGATGGAAGCCAATCAGATCACCAGCCAGATAGGTCTCAACTTGTGGAATACTCCGGCCGCCAACGGCAAAGTGGCTTCGCAGGCAGTAGACTATCTATATCCTTATTATCTGAACCCCGAAAGTTGGAAGTTCAAGCAGATTAAACCATTCGACCAGTCGCGTGCCGCCATTCTTCTTTATGAAGCGGGAACGGCATTGGGCAATCAGAAGTACATAGATACGGCAAAGCGCATCGGACTGAAATACAGTACGTCGGATGTAGAAACGATACCATATCTGATTTTAAAGAAGAAATAAGATTATCCCACCTAATGAAGTGATATCATGAAATTGAAACTGATTTTATGTTTGTGTATGCTGCCGCTTTTTTGCCTTGCCCAGGAAGCGCAACCGCAGCAATTTTCCAATCGCTATGGCATGAAGATGACGCAGAATGAGGACGGCTCCTATGCGTTGCTGTATGCAAAGAAATATGCGAAGTTTATCGATGTGAATACCATTCCCGATGTGATGGTGCCTTATACCTATCAGCCGGACCGCCTGAAAAGCAAGGACTATAAGGGAGTGGCTACCAAAGACATCGTGTATAAGAAACATAAGGACTATGAACTGATACTCACAGTAGACTTTGCAGAGACTGACAAACCCGCTCCGTTCGTGGTCTACATCCACGGAGGTGGATGGGCACGTGGAGATAATGGTTCGTCCAGATCTCTGTCTCAATACCTGGCAAAGCAAAAGGGTATTACAGGTGTACGTGTCTCTTATACACTGGCACCGCAATCCGACGCAACCGTGAAAGTCTCCATTCAGGATATTCTGGATGCTGTGAAATACGTGCAGGAGCATGCTGCCGAATTGAATGTAAATCCTGCCTGTGTCGGCTTTCTGGGTACTTCTGCAGGTGCACACTTGGCGGCAGTTGCTGCCATGACTGTTCCCGGAACGAAAGCACTTGTTGGCTATTCCGGTATCTATGACCTGGAAAAGGCTGCCATCACCATGAAGACAAAAGATGCTCAACGCATCGCTTATTTCTGTGACCGGGATCCGAAAGTCCTGCGTGAAGCATCTCCTATCAATCTCATTCCAAAGAAGAACGTTCCTGCTTCCATGCTGGTGTGTGGCACGTGTGATGTGACGGTAGAGTGTGAGCAAAGTGAAATGTTTGCATCGGCACTAAAGAAAAAAGGAGGTGTCTGCGACCTGCTGACATATAAGTATTATGACCACAACGTAAGTTCAAAGACTTCTGATAAGATGGAAGAGATTTTCTTCAAGTCTGTCGATTTCCTGACTACCTATATGAAATAAACCGTATGAAAACAGGAATCTTATTCTTAACCTTCTTTGCCTTTATTGCCTGCTCCAATAGTTCATCCGAAGTGATAGACGACAAGGAACAGCCGAAGCCCGGACAACTGGGACAGCAAGTGGACGGTTCATTAATAGCCGATGGCAACAGCGCGAAAACGTACGACTTGATAAAGCGCTCGGGCTACAACCACGAGGCTCCCGATTCTTCGCGCGAACATAAAACGGAGCATTTCCAGCATATTCAGCAGGTACATGACAATCAGTTGAACAAATATGTATTCGCATTTTTTATTCATGCTGCGATAGACGACGACCGTGGTCTGCCGAATATCACAGACCGTCAGCGGAATGAAATAAAAACGGATAATAAATCTCCGCAAAGCCTTGTTGGCCAGCAAGGAGAGACAATGGTGTTCCGTTGGAAATTCTGTTTGCCGGCAGGATTTCGCACAACTACCAAATTCTCCCATCTTCACCAGTTGAAAGGTATCGACAACGCATCCGGTACGGCAGATGTCAGTTCTCCGCTCATCACTCTGACTGCCTATTCGAATAGTAAGAGCGGACAACAGTTACGTGTGCGCTATGATAAGCGTGGCGAGAGTACTACGACTATTGCCAGCGCGGATTTGGCCGACTTCCTCGGTAACTGGGTAGAGGTGGAAGAGAAAGCACGTTTCGGTGAGGATGGTTCTTATGAAGTAACTATCATGCGCGTGAAAGACGGGAAAGTTCTCTTGAAACTCGATCCCCAAAAGATGGATATGTGGCGCACCGATTGTACGGGACTTCGCCCCAAATGGGGTATCTACCGCTATCTGGGCGAGAACCGTAGCTGGCAAGACCAGTTGCGCGATGAAGAAATCCGTTTTGCCGATTTCTCCATCAAGAAACTTTAGAGAGGGACTTTGTTGTCTATAATGGTGGATCTCCTGTCTGGAAATGTGTTTTCGGGTACATATTCGGGCGGGAGATTGTCGTATTGTGTCTCTGGTGAAAATATTCTTTCAAGAAAGTTATATAGTAAGTATATCTTCTTAAAAAGACATGCTCTAGTTGATAAATTCGTAGCCTTTGAGCTGGTATCTCTTAATCTTGCAGCCTTTTGTTCTTGTAAGTTTGACCTTTCCCTTAGCTGCATTCAACGTAACCTGATTGAATTGCCCTTTCTGGAAATCATAGCTTACACCATCATCTTCGAAAAGTTGGCAAGTAGCGGTGGGAGTGCCGTATATTTTACAGTTCAGGTTGAATACGGTCTGCGTATTTATATAAGGAACAGGCTCGGCAAGAGGCAATAACGTTCCTTGACGTACGTAGAGTGGTAATTGATTAAGCTCGGTTGTTATCTCATATTCACGGTTACCTTCGTACTTTTCATTGGTGTTGAAGTTGTACCAGACTCCTTCCGGGAAGTAAACTTTCCGTGATTTCTTATTCTCGTACAGGGGAGCAGCCATCATTCCGTTGCCAATCATGTATTGATCGCTGATGGTGCGCAGACGTTCATCCTTGGGATCATCCATCAGCAGCGGGCGAAAAGGAGGTATTCCCTCTTGCTGGTATGTGCGGAAAGCTGTATAAAGGTAAGGTTCCAACGCTTTTCGGATGGGAGAGGTGGGGTGTACGTAAGCGTGTTCCCATAAATTGATCTTATAGCCTTTCTGCTGGAGTTGGGCTAGTATTTCTTTGTGTTGTGGGAATCGTTCTTTACTCCATATGTACGAGCAGGAATAAGTAGCCGTTTGCCATCCGGGTTCAAGCCCTAGTACGTCACATGGAATATGATTGTTACGAAAATAATCAGCAAAACGCATAACAGAATCTTGTATAGCATCTCCTTTCACACGGTATTTGAATCCGAGTCCCCACATTGGGGGGAGACAGCCTCCACCGGAGAGAAGATTATATTTTTTCACTACATCAAGTAATTCCGGTCCGGTGATAATGAATACTTCGATACCTTTTGCACCAGGAATGTCGATAAAAACTTTGTCTCCATTGCTTCTATTTTTATATAAGTCTTCCGTGGTGGTGGAAATATGTTTGCGGGTTTTCGCGTTTTGTATATTTTGCTGTTTTTTTGGTTGGATCCGCATAAAAAAGTGGTATAACGTGCTGTATTGACGAGAATGCCATAACCTTTGGTAGAGACGTAGAATGTTTGTGGGGCGTGTGTATATCCGAGTCAGTTTAGAGGGTTGTCGTTCACTATCGGACGTTTACGTAAGCCACGTTGACCGAAGGTTTCAAACTGGAGTCCGAAGCCATAGATTTGTTCATTGTCTTCCAAGGGGGCTTCTATCAAGCATCCTCTATCTGTTATTTTTATTTGTATTTCTTGAATGTCGAAAGGTAACTTGGCTGTAGGAAGTGACTTCATAGTTTCTATAACAGGCTTTCCGCCAAATAGAGAATAGGGGGGGGGAAAGGGTCAATTTCTCCCTTTTGTAGTTTAATAACCCCTGGAGCAATTTCTTTTTGGACGGATACTTGTATAGTGGACAATAGTCCTGTTGTAATTAGAGAAAGATAGATTAATAGTTTCTTTATTGTTATTGGTCCATTAATGATTTTATTTATATATGACTTTTTATGCGGCTCTTTCCGTTAAATAAGGTCATAAACATAAATAAAAATTGTGAGATTTTTACGCTTTTATTCTTTTAAATGCTTGGTTGATTTGTGGAGTGGTAGTTATTGGAGTAATTTTCCTTTTCTATTCTTATTAAGATTTCGTAATATTGCATTTTTATTAAGTACACTGAATAATGTGGTTATGAAAAAGATTTGCTTTCTTCTCTTTTTGTTTTGTACTTGCATTGCTCAAGCACAAAATGCTTATCGCACAGACAAAGATATATCTTATGTCTCTGGTTCCGAAACGGATACCTATCGTCTGGAACGTTGTAAACTGGATATTTATTACCCTGAAAACAAGAAGGATTTCTCAACTATTGTCTGGTTTCACGGTGGTGGTATGGAAGGCGGAAATAAATTTGTCCCAAAAGAATTGAGAGAACAAGGGTTTGCAGTAGTGACGGTGAATTACCGTTTGAGTCCGAAAGCAAAGAATCCGGCTTACATCGAAGATGCGGCTGAAGCTGTGGCATGGGTTTTCAAGAATATTGAAAAGTATGGTGGTCGTAGGGATCATATTTTTGTTTCCGGTCATTCTGCGGGAGGTTATCTTTCATTGATTCTGGCAATGGATAAAAAGTACATGGCAGCATACGGAGCAGATGCCGATAGTGTAGCTGCTTATCTTCCGGTGAGTGGTCAGACAGTGACACATTTCACTATTCGCAAGGAACGCGGTTTGCCTGACGGTATTCCGGTGGTTGATGAGTATGCTCCGGTAAATAAGGCTCGTAAGGAAACAGCTCCTCTCGTGTTGATTACGGGGGACAAGCATCTGGAGATGGCGGCAAGGTATGAAGAAAATGCGTTGCTGGAAGCTGTCTTGAAAAGTATAGGTAACAAGAAAGTGACTTTGTACGAAATGCAAGGATTCGATCATGGTCAAGTACTCGGTCCGGCATGTTATCTGATTGCAGATTATGTGAAGAGATTCAAATGATATATTGTTCTGGCAAGAAGTCAGATATATGTGGTATGAATTTACCATATATATGGTATTTACCCTGAACAGAATCCGCACTATCTTTGTCATATATTAAAACAAGAGAAATTTAAAACAGATATATATGGAAAAGATAGCAAGAAAATTGACGGATTTGGTAGGTAATACTCCGTTATTGGAACTTAGTAACTATAATACAAGTAACGACCTGAAAGCTCGTCTGATTGTAAAGATTGAATCTTTCAATCCCGCAGGAAGCGTGAAGGACCGCATAGCATTGGCTATGATTGAGGATGCAGAAACGAAAGGAATTTTGCATCCCGGAGCAACTATCATTGAACCGACCAGTGGGAATACCGGTGTGGGATTGGCTTTTGTTTCAGCTGCTAAAGGCTATAAACTGATTCTGACGATGCCCGATACCATGAGTATCGAACGGCGTAATCTTCTGAAAGCTTTAGGGGCGGAATTAGTATTGACTCCTGGTGCGGATGGCATGAAAGGAGCCATTGCCAAAGCTGAAGAACTGAAGGCGGTCACTTCGGGAGCTGTCATTTTACAACAATTTGAGAATCCTGCTAACCCTGCCATGCATTTACGGACTACCGGTCTGGAAATATGGAGAGATACCGAGGGGAAAGTCGATATCTTTGTGGCCGGAGTAGGTACTGGCGGGACAGTTAGCGGTGTAGGGGAAGCGCTGAAGATGCGTGATCCGAGTATAAAGATTGTGGCAGTAGAACCTTCTGATTCTCCGGTACTATCGGGAGGTAAACCAGGTCCGCATAAGATTCAGGGAATCGGTGCAGGGTTTATTCCTAATACGTACAAGGCTTCTGTCGTAGATGAAATTATTCAGGTGCAGAATGACGATGCCATTCGTACGAGTCGTGAATTGGCTAAACAGGAAGGTTTGTTGGTAGGCATATCTTCAGGAGCAGCCGTATATGCTGCTACGGAACTGGCGAAGCGACCGGAAAATGCCGGGAAAATGATTGTTGCATTATTACCCGATACAGGTGAACGTTATTTATCTACCATTTTGTATGCTTTTGAGGAATACCCTTTGTAATAATGCCGCTTTCCTTCAGATAAAAACAATCGCTCCTTTGGGCTCAAACGATTGTCTTTTTGTTGTAGACATACGGTCGTTTGGATCAAGAGGAGCGGTTGTTTAAATTTGGTTGAACAGCCGTTTGAGGCTGTTCAACCGGTTAGATGATAATTTGAGTTCACCACAAAGTAACGCAGTGTCTCATAGAGTTATTGTCGGGAGTGTATACATTAATAATGCGCATTTACTTATAAATACCTACTTATAAATGCCTACTTATAAGTAATAGTCACTACTTGATTTCCGCATTGCATACGGAAATCCCCTTGTTCCAGTACCCATTGCCCGTCAGAATTGACAAAAGCCAAGTCGCTGCCTTTGATGGATAGAGTGACAGTCTGGGTTTCGCCCGGTTGCAGTTCCACCTTTTTAAAGGCTCGTAACCGACGGTTTTCGGGAGTAAGCGATGCCACAAGATCACTGCTGAACAGCATCACAACTTCTTTTCCGGCATATTTACCGGTATTGGTTACATCTATGGAAAAGTGCAAACCATCTCCTGTGGTAAACGAAGATTTGTCCGTTTGGAAGTTGCTGTATTCGAAAGTGGTGTAGCTCAATCCGTATCCGAAAGGCCATTGAACGGAGACTACCGCATTGTAGTCGTAAGCTCCTTCCATTTTGTCCATTTCTTCACTCACCCGATAATCGTAGGTAGTCAGTGCTGCTTCGTGTCGCGGATATGTGTAAGGCATCTTGGCACTGGGGTTCACGTCTCCTGCCAGAATGTTCGCCAATGCGTCGCCACCATAGTTTCCGGGTAATAGAATGTCAATAACTGCATCAGCCAATGGCTCCAACTCGTTGATAATGCGGGGACGACCCTCATTGAGTATCAGGATGATCGGTTTTCCTGTAGCGGCAAGTGCCTTTACCAGTTTGCTTTGGTTGGCAGAGATGGCAAGTTCGGAAAGATTACCGGGTGTTTCGCAATATGAATTCTCACCGATGCAGGCGATAATAATATCCACGTTGCGGGCGGCGGCCACAGCTTTCTCAATCTCCGGTTCATTTTCTTCCATGTAAGCACCTTCGGGTTTGTAGGTTACGCCCTGTTCCAGACGGACATGATCGGCTCCGAATTTGTTGCGGATCGCTTCGTAAATGGTGTTATATTTGTCGGCAAATCTGTCGGTCAGATGTCCTTGCCACGAATAGCTCCAACCGCCGTTCAAGCAACGCATAGAGTTGGCGTTCGGACCGGTTACCAGTAGCTTTTTTCCTTGAGGAAGCGGAAGAATATTATCTTTATTCTTTAGCAATACTTCCGATTCTTCAGCTGCATGAAGTGCGATAAGATCGG
>ERZ810019.206-NODE-206-length-14500-cov-6.37432_pt1 | contig 14500 bp, 13 predicted proteins | sample MGYA00520494_ERZ810019 | MGnify/ENA primary metagenome ERZ810019 (study PRJEB31588, sample SAMN03398862) | human gut metagenome | study: EMG produced TPA metagenomics assembly of the PRJNA231909 data set (A prospective, longitudinal analysis of the... | reverse complement strand
TCTTCCGATCTAATTTTACTTTTTCTATGTTCTTCTGCAATAATATCAAAGTCTTTTTGCGTATAATCTAAATTTAGTTTACCTTCAACATGATTAAAGTATAACTTTCACTCTTTACATTCCTTTTTCTATTCTTTCTAAAACCTCTAAGAATAAATTATACATTTCTACCTGATTATCTTGAATTGTTAATAAATAAATTGCTAAAAACACTACAATTGAGCAATATAATACTGCAACTGGTGATGTGAGTTTTTTGAAATAGCTATTCATATATGTGAATAAGCTACTTCCAACAAGACTTGTTAAAAGTGATGGCCCAATTCCACATCCTCCACTTAAATATGAACCAAGCTTTGTTTTTATATGAATTTTTTCCATTGATATATTTAAATTTTTCTTTTCAATATAAAGAGCATAAATTTCATTAAACAATATACATATAGCTTTGTCTCTATTTTTCACTTTTTTTAATAATTTTTTATATCTATGTTTATATTTATAAGCTATTTCTGGCGTAACAATCTTGTAATTATCTTTTGATATTTTTTTAAATTTTATTATTTTTAATTCACTCAATCTTATACTCCTTAAAATTGCTGATACTATTCTAACTCATATTTTTGCTTATTTATTCTATGATTTTATTTTTTAATTGTGTTATATTATGGACATAAATTCTATATGAGATATAATAAAAAATGTACTATAGAAAAATTAAAGGAGATTTTTAATATGCTTTATGATTATCATATGCACTGCTCTTTTTCTGCTGATTCGAAAACACCAATGAAGGATATGATAGAGCAGTCAATAAACCTTAACTTAAAAGAAATTTGTTTTACAGATCATGTTGATTATGACATAATAGGGAATCCTAATGTTAAGATTGATTATAATAGATACTTTGAAGAATTAAATGCTTATAAAGAAAAGTATAAAGATAGAATTTCAATAAAAAAAGGTCTTGAAATGGGACTTCAACCTCATCTTCTTGAAAGATGCTCAAAAGAAATAAAAGAACATGATTTTGATTTTGTAATTTGTTCAATTCATACAATTGATAGAAATGAGCTATATACAAGAGACTACCATAAAGGAAAAACTCTGTACGAAGCTTATGAAGGTTATTATAAAATTTTATTTGATATAGTTAATTCTTATAATGATTATTCTGTTTTGGGGCATCTTGATTTAATAAAAAGATATGATACTACTATATTAGAAGATAAGTTATTTATTGATTACATAGAAGCTATTTTAAAAAAAGTAATTGAAAATGGTAAAGGAATTGAGCTTAATACATCTTCATTTAGGTACAACCTCCCCGATTTAATGCCTTCAACAAATATTTTAAAATTATACAAAGAATTAGGTGGAGAAATAATTACAGTTGGTTCTGATTCACATACTACTGAACAAATAGCTACTAAGTTCGACTATGTTAATGAAGCACTTAAAGACCTTGGCTATAAGTATACTTGTAGATTTAACAAGATGAAGCCTGAATTTGTGAAGCTATAATTGCATACAAAAATGCTTATACAAAAGTTTTTAACAATTGTATAAGCATTTATATATCCACTTTTATAATATAAATATATTCTCTAAAAACTTATATTTTTTATTTATGCATTTATATCTAAATTTATTCCTAAAATGGTAAAATTTGAATTATCGTCAGTAATAGCATTTCCTTCTAAATTACTGGTATTATCTGATTCACTGCTTTCAAGTACTTCTTTATAATTTACAATAGGATTTTGCAAGATTCCTTTTGATTTATCACTTAAAAATGTTGTTTGATCTCTATAAATTTTTCTGCTTATTTTTCTTACCTCATCCATAAAGCTTTTCTTAGTAATTGAATCTTTATTAGATGATAAAAATTCGTCTAATTGACCATCCTCTGCTACACTTAATAACTTAGTTTCATTTACTACTAATTTTCCATTGCTTTTTAATGTTATCCCAATATTTTCAAGTTCTTCTTTATTATCTTCAACAAGACTCCTTAACTTTTTTGTTAACTTCTTCACACCTGAATCAGTAGAATATTCTTTATTAGTATCTATAATATCATTATAACATTCAGTAAATTTCTTCATTGACCTATACATTTCTTTTTCGTCACCTTCACTTTTATTTTTATAAAGATCTGTTATGGTCTTCATCATATCTTTTGAATTTTCCTTTATGTCAGAAACATATGTAGATAAAGCCTCTGGAACAACATTTTTTGTTGTGATTTTTATATTTGGCTTTACTTCTGTACTAGCTTCACTGACACTATTTCCACTTCTTGCAATTTTTGAAGTAAAACTTACCGAACTAATAGATTTATTGTAAGAATTATTTATTATTGCTGAATTTATCTTAATTGACATAATATATCGCCACCTTAAATACCTGTTTTAATTCAATTTATTTTCGATATATTTTTTATTTACTTAAGATAATGTTTATCAATTTTATATAACTAATAAATTTGAAAGAAGCATTACTAAAAACTCTATAGCAATGCTTCTTTTTATAAATTTTAATGTGTTTATATTTAATTAGATTTTTCTTGTCTTTTCCAAAAAACAAAGCCTGAGCATAAGATTGAGAAACAAATAATCATAAATATCCAGAATAAATTATTACTCATACTACCAAACACAATTATTAAAGCTCCAATTATTGCTAATATAGGCGTAATTATTCCTATAAATATACTTTTAATTTCTTTATTTATTCCAAACTTTAATACTTTTACATAAAGAATTATATATAATAAGTAACTCATCGCCACTGATATTTCTGATATATCAGAATTTCCCATCATCGATAATTTTGTTGTTATATAGTGAATAGCCAGCCAGAATATTGATATAACAAATCCAACAATAGCCGAATTTACTGGTATATATAATTTTTCATCAATTTTTGAAATCTTATCTTTACATGGAAACATTCCTCTTATTGCTAATGAATATGGTTGTCTTATCATTCCAATGATTAACCCATTAACAGTTCCAATAATAGATATAACAACAAATGTTAGTAATATTTTAGACCCCAAATGACCAAAGATGTTTCTTGCTGCAAGATATACATGCTCATCTCCCAATGCCATTATTGTTTCAGGGCCTAAATATATACTTATTCCAACAAAATATAAAATATAAATTATTAAAATTAAAATTGGTGAAATGATTAAAGCTCTTGGAAGATTTCTTTTAGAATTTCTTACTTCGTGACCTATAGATGTTGAGACTGTCCATCCATCAAAAGAAAATGCTATTGGTGCAATTGCCGCAATCCATCCACTTGAATTTATTCCTTCACTCATATTACTAAGAGATAATCCATCTACATTACCAAAAACCAATCCTGCAAAAGCTATTATAGCCAATGGAAGAAGCTTTATTATTGTCGAAGCACTTTGAAAAATACCACCTAATCTTGCTGATATAGTGTTAATAAAAAACAATGATACTATAACAATAAGTCCTATTAATATTTGTAATTCAAAGCTTCCATTGATACCAAACAGCATACATAAATATATTCCAGCCACATATGCAACTACTGCTATTAATGTTGGATAATATAAAAATGTCATAAACCATCCAAATGCACATGCTATACGTTTATCCCAACACATTTCAGCATAAGCTATAACTCCTCCTGGCTCAGTAGTTCTAGAAGCTAATTCGCCCATTGCGAGGCCTCCAAAAATTATTGCAATTGCTGCTATACAGAATACAATAACACCAAGACCAATGTTTCCTCCAGTTGCTACTAAAATATTATCGCTTTTAAAAAATATACCTGATCCTATTACAACTCCAACTATCATAGCTATGGTTGTAAATAATCCATATCCTTTATTCTTCATTTGTTCCCCCTATTTTCTTTATAACATACTTTTAATGCATAAATTATTGCGTATAAAGTTATAATTATACATTTTGTTTAGTATATAGCATTCTTCACTATTTTTCAACGACGTTTTGTATATAAATATTAATTTTTAATATATATAATTAAATTATAACGTATTGATATAATTTAATCACTTTTTATATTTAACTATCAATATATTTTCTTATACTTATAAATTGAATTTCTTTGTCTTGTCATAAAAATCATAGATACATCACGTCTTAAGTTATAATTCAGCAGATTAAGCTGTTCTTTTTAATGTATTGATATTTATAATCTAAATATAACTATCTCTTAATCTTAAAACATATGTATTTATAATAACACTTGATACAATGATTTTAGATGAAACAAACAAATAAAGCTCTTATGTGATGCAGTGTATTGCATTAAAAAATGAAGCTTTAGAATTTTTACATTAATAATTATTCCAAAATTGTTTGTCCGATTTTATATCTCACAAACGGTTTTTGTAACAATCATTGATGCTTAAATTTTCAGCTTCATTTTTCTAGCAAGCGCACACAGCATAAAGGTTTTATTTCAGTTATTTCACCCTAAACTTAGTACGTTCCTTATTTATGTCTCGCAATTATACTATTTAATTGTTGTATAAATTTGAAAAATGATTCCAAATTTATCTTTGATTAAAGCATGTGCTGGACTAAAATGAGTTTTTTTAAGCTCACTCATAATCTCTCCGCCTTCTATTAGCTTTTCATAAATACGTTTTGCTTCCTGAACATCATCTAAATTTATACATATAGAAACTTGATTTCCCTCTTGATAATCCATTCCTGGAAAAACATCTGAAATATTAATATTAGTTTCGCCAATTTTTACTATTGAATATGTAATATAGCTTGATATTTTATCATTATTAGAACAATCCTTAGTTTGCTTAAAAATAACTTCAGCGTTTAGTGCTTCTTTATAAAATTCAATCGCTTCATTTCCTCTTCCATTCATAAAAAGAAATGGTGCAAGTTCTAATGCCATAGTTAAACACCTCCTTCGATCTATTATGACTATTATTCTCAATTACATTATACTACTAAAATAAAATTAAATATAGTGATTTTATAATCTTTTACCAAATTATAACTGATATTATTTTTAATCCCTTTATTAAGAACCATAATAAAGCTAAGTGAATTTTTAATTCTTGAATTAGCTATACGTAATTTAGTATAGCTATCAATAGTATTCATATAATAGTACCTCCTTGAACACTAAAAATTCTTCTTAATAAGATATCAGCTTTTTTACATATTATTTTATATATTCAATATTTTATTTAACAAAATTCTATATAACTCTATATGTACCATATAAGAATAAATATGTTTTTTATATTTATATCTTACATAATGAATACTTATTTACTCTTCCAAAAATCTATGTAATTTTGTTTTAAAAAAATGTTGTTAAAATTATAAATTCTGCTATAAAATAAAGTAACCATATCCTATATATAATCCTCATATAATATTATGATTACTTTATTTCATTTTTTGTTTTAATTATGCTTTACCAAATATAACAACATTTATTTAAAACATTTCCCTATATCTTTTTCAATTACACATAAACATTCCAAAATTACATCATTAATATGTCTTAATTGTAACTACAAATATAAGTTTAATCTGTTCGCAAATTAATAAAGTCATAGTAGAAACTATAATGACCTCATATATTTTCTAAATATATGAGGTCATTATTATGTTTAACATATTTAATTTTAATCAAGTATATCGCTTTCAATGTAATTCAAATTTTTCCTAAGTGTGCTCGCCACATTCCATGTAATATCCCCAGTTTCAAATAATGCTTGTATAACTTCTCTTTCCAATTGCAATGCTTTAAATTCAACTCTTTTCTTTTCAGCTTTATTTATCTTTTTAAGAATTGGTTTATTTGCTACTAATATTAATCTTTGATAATATAAAATTGTATTTTTTACATATTGTTCATTTTCTATTGTCATATTCTTCTTAAGGTAATCTATTATATACTCTGCATTAATAATATGAAGTGACCTTAGTGCATCAATTTTCAAGCGTTTAACAGAATTCTTCTGAGCTTTCAATTCCTTTAAAATAAGATTTATTCTTCTTATATTAAAAATTATAATTGATACTATCCTGATTGCTTCTTTAACTCTTAATAAAATATTTTCTCTAGATGACACTAGTTTAATTTTATTTCTTACTAACATTTCATATGAATACGCTGCTTGTTCATCTATTTTTTCTTCTTCTAAAAGCTTTCTTGTATTTTCTATTTCTTTTTTATAACAAAGTACTCTAAGCTTCTTTTCTTCCTTATTAACCACATTCCAATTATTATAATCTGAAGTGCCATTTAGTAATTCATTAATTTTATGATTATATTCTGCTACAGTTAAATCAATATACTTTTTATCATAATTTTCTAACTTTAATTTATTTATTGTATTTTCCCATACCTTTACTTGAGAACTCTTTAATATTCTCAAATTATCAAGTTCTTCTTTAGGATCTTTTTTGGCAAACATAGGAAGTATAAATGTTGCTATGCAGAGTGTAAGTAAAATTACTCCTACTGCTAAAAATAAGATTAAGTTTCTTTCAGGAAATTTATCTCCATTTTCTAAAAATAATGGTATAGATAGAATAGTTGCTAAGGTAACAGCTCCTCTCACTCCAGACAATGCACTTAAAAATGCTGAACGTAAATTAACTTTCTTTTGTTCTTTTGTAAGGTTCTTATTTCCAAACTTAAAAATTAAATAAACCCATAAAAATCTGATTATATGTAGAGCTAATGTTATTATTAAAACATCAACTATAGCTTTCATTGTATTTATTGTTGATTCATAATAAGCAACCTTAATAATTTCTGGCAACTGCAATCCAACCATTATAAATACCAGACCATTTAGCATGTATACAAATACTGACCATATATTTTCCGATGCTTCATTTAATTTGGGATTTTTAGACTTTAATCTTTTATTTGATAATGAATATACCATTCCAGCCACAACTACAGCTAATATCCCAGATACTTTAAATATTTCTTCTGAAATAACATATATTATATATGGAGTTAATATCTGAAGGAATAATTCTATTGTAATGTCCTCCATACCAAGATTCCTTATAAATATTTCAAAATATATTAATATCTGCTCCAATATAAATCCTACAATAATACCACCAATTGCAACTAAAACAAAATTTGCTGTTGCATCAAATATAGAAAAGGTTCCTGTTAATGCAGCAGCTAAAGCAAACTTAAAAGATACTATTCCAGATGCATCATTTAATAGTCCTTCCCCTTCTATAAGATGTATTACTTTCTTAGGTAATGATATTTTCTTTGAAAGTGCGCTTACTGCAACATAATCAGTTGGTGATAATGCTGCTGCTAAGGCAAATGCTGCTGCCAAAGATATTGAAGGTGATAATTTATTTATAAGAAACCCAACCAATATTACTGTAATAAAAACTAATGCAAGCGCCATTAAAATTATATCTTTTCTTTGATTCCATAATGACCTTTTATCACTATTTTTTCCATCATAAAAAAGAAGCGGAGCTATAAAGACTACTAAAAAAATGTGTGGATCAAGTTCAATTATAAATTGTGGATGCAAGATTGCTATTATCGCTCCCATAAGTATTTGTATAATAGGTACTGATAATTTCGGAATAAATCTACTTATTATATTAGAAAATAATATAGATAATAATAATACTAAAATATAATTAAACATTCATTCATCTCCAGTCTTATGTGATTATTTGTGCAAAATAACTATAATTATCCCAATGACGTACTTTTAATTTTATCATATCTTGAGAATACAAATTTATAAATATTAATGTCCATTTGGTAAATTTATTGTTAACATAGGAAAAAATTTTTAGAGCAGATTTCTCTAGTAGATATCAACTAATATTATCAGCCATATAAAAATAGAACTTGCCTAACAAGTTCTATTTCCCTTATTTACTGAATAGTCAATATGCACATTTTTATTGGGTAATAGTCTTATTTTGAGAATCACATTAAAAATTGCACATGTTATCTAACATTCCTTACTTTTCATCATAGTTCCATCCAAAATCATCATGATAAATCATAAGTTTTGTCATCCCGCCATCAACATTTATATTTTCACCAGTAATGAATGAATTTTTTTCATCACACAAAAATAAAGCTGCTCTTGCAATATCTTTCGGAACCCCTACACGTTTAGATAAATGCTTATTTAAATCTCCATCTGAGTATTTTGGTTCTTCCATTCCATATGATTCATATGTATCAATCCATCCTGGAGATATGGAATTAACCCTTACCTTTCCAGAAAGGCTCACCGCAAGTCCATGAGTAAGTGCAGCAATTCCTCCCTTTGCAGCAGTATAACTTTCAGTATCTCTTTGAGACATAAATGCTCTTGTTGAAGATATGTTTAAAATAGCTCCACCTTTGGCAAAATTATTTTTAAATAAAAGCGATAACATATATGGCGCTGTTACTCCTATTTTCAACACATAATTAAAGTCATCAAAACTACATTCAGAGATTATTCCTTTTCTGCTTATACATGCATTATTGATTAAAACATTAATTTTTTCATACTTGTTTATAACAAAGCTTGAAAACTCCTTTAGCACGCTTTCCTCTGCAATATCTCCAAAGTACCCTTCTACATTAAGTTTATCATGTCTAAATTCTTTTTCTGTCTTACTTATTGCTTCTTTATTATTATCAATAAATATTACTTTATATCCTTCCTCTGCAAATTTCTTCACAAGTTCCTTGCCAATACCAAGTGCTCCACCTGTTATTACACATACTTTATCCATGTAATTCCCTACTTCCTAATAATTAATCAAAGACTTGCTCCTATGTTCATCTTATATTTTATAATTATACTGAATACATGATCTAAAAGCAAAAGAACTCGAATAAAAACGAGTTCTAGCTTACATATATACATTAATTAATTATATATATTTCTCCATTAATCATTATTATATTTCCAACTTAATTATTCTTCTACAATTGCAACTGCTTGTATCCAACCTGCACTTGCCTCTTTAATTTTAATAGGGAAACAGCTTACAGTGAACCCAAAAGAAGGGAGCTTTTCAAGATTCGTAAGTTTTTCTATATGACAATACCCACATTCAATTCCTGCAAAATGTCCTTCCCAAATAATTGATGAATCATTGGTTTCATTAAACTCTTTTGCTATAAGTGGCAATGGACGATCCCAACTCCATGCATCAGTTCCAACAACATGTACACCTTTTTCACACAACCATAAAGTCGCTTCTTTTCCCATTCCACAACCTTTTACAAGATATTCTGGTTTATCCCAATACTTATCTGCACCAGTATTGACAAATACAATATCATTTGGCTGAAGCTCATATCCAATTTCTTCAACTGCATTTTCCATGTCCTTAGCTGTTACAAGATATTAATCTTCAAGGTTTCTAAAATCAAGCTTAACACCATTTCCCATACACCATTCAAGATATATGAATCGTATTTAACTAAATAGCATAATATCCATGTCGAAAATTTTTCCTCTCAGTCATAAATAATTAAGTTGAAAAATATACTTTTTTGTTTTTGCTTGACATATCTTAAAACTTACTGTAGAATTATATTTGGTTATTGACCATATAGCCTCTCATAAATTCTCAATACCCTTTTATACCATAGTTGAAAGATGGATACCCACCATCTTTCTTTTTTTATTTATAATAAGGAAAATAATGCTCTTTCTTTGATTAAGATTCTTTTAAAGATATATCTTCTTCTATCCATCCATTGAAATAACTCTTAATAATTTTTTCGTGAATATTCATTTCACACCTTTTTTCTTTATTTTTAATAAACATCTTCTATATTTAATGAACTTTCTTTCATTAGCTTATAGCCAATGCAATATGTTAAATATACCATATATACTACTATGATAATATCCATCTAAAATAAATATTAATTATTATTTATTTTAAGTTATAAATATTAATTATTATTTATTTTTATGCAAAAAAATATTAATATCGCAAAAATTGTTATATAATGCCGTATTTTAAAACCGATATATTATTGATTACAGATTTTAAATAAGTATTTATTAAAATTTCCAGTGATTTTTTATTCATTTTATAGTATAATAATAAAAAATTAAAAAGCGAAAGGATAGATATTAATGCAATTAATAGGAATTTTAATAATTATAGTAGGGTTTGCACTTAAATTCGACACAATAGCAGTTGTTGTAGGTGCTGGTGTAATTACCGGGCTTGTTTCTGGTATGAGCATAACAGAAATACTTACAACACTTGGAGATTCATTTGTGACAAATAGAACTACGTGTTTATTTATGTTAACTTTACCTATAATAGGTTTATGTGAAAGATATGGCTTAAAAGCTAAAGCAATTAATCTTATAAAAAAAGCAAAAGGTTTATCTACTGGAAAGCTATTAAGCGGATACACATTAATAAGAGAAGCAACAATAGCTATGGGCGTTACACTTGGAGGCCATCCTCAATTTGTAAGACCTTTAATAAGTCCAATGGCAGAAGGAGCTTCAATAGCAGAATATGGTGAACTAGATCAAAAAGATATTGATAAAATCAGAGCCTACTCAGCTTCTTCTGATAACATCGGAAACTTTTTTGGTCAAAATGTATTTTTAGCCAATTCAGGTGTTCTTTTAATAGTCAGCACTTTAGAAGGTGTGGGAATAAATGTAGATCCACTTCAAATTGCTAAAGCATCAATACCGGTTGCTATTACAGCATTTGTTTTATGTGCTATAAGAAACTACCTTTTTGATAAAAAACTTCAAAAAAAATATTCTGCTAGAAGCAAATAAATTTAAGGAGATTAAAAGATCATGGATATATCGACAATTTCAAATATACTTCTTGAAGTATTTTACATAATGATTGGATTATATATGGCTGTTACTATGGTATTTACTTTAAAAGACAAAAACCATAAAACACGAATAGGTACTGCTTTATTTTGGGGTATAGTATCTGTAATTTTTATTTTTAGTAAATTAATACCTTCAATAATTACTGGTACTCTTATTATAATCATAGCTTTATTATCCGCATTCAAACAAATTAATATAGGAACTTTAAAGCAATTAGATAGTACTTTTACTAACTTAAAAGCTGAAAAATTAGGTTTGAAAATATTTATACCATCACTTACTATTGCCTTTGTTGCTATGATTATAGCTTCATTTACTCCACTTCCTGGAACTGTAGCTATCGGAATATCTTCAAGTGCTGCTTTAATACTTACATTTATATTAACAAAAGCAAAACCAATTGAATTTGTTGAAGATAGTAATAGAATGTTCCAATCCGTAGGTGTATTTTCAATATTGCCTCAGCTTCTAGCTGCTTTAGGAGCACTCTTTACAGCTGCTGGAGTTGGTGATATAATTTCAAACCTTATATCTGGAATTATACCAGAAGGTAATGTATTATTTGGAGTTATTGCTTACTGCGTAGGTATGGTATTATTTACCGCAATTATGGGCAATGGGTTTGCTGCATTCTCTGTAATAACTGTCGGAATCGGTATCCCATTTGTATTCGCTCAAGGTGGTGATCCTGTAATTTGTTCTGCTTTAGCATTAACAGCTGGATTCTGTGGAACACTACTTACACCTATGGCTGCAAACTTTAATATGCTTCCAGTTGCACTTCTTGACATAGAAGATAAAAACTCAGTTATAAAGGCTCAAGCACCTTTAGCTATAGTTTTATTAATAATACATATTGTACTTATGTACACTTTAGGTTTTTAAATTATAGTCAAATCTTGTATTTGTCTGACCCAGTTTAGTCAAAAATTTAAATCTTTGATTTAATTATTTTACTTACACAAAGTGTACTCACGTTGGATCCAATCACTTACTCCTACGAACAAATGTAATGTAAGTAGTGAGTTTCATTTAAGTGAGAGCCAAAATCTTGTATTTGGTTGCCCAAGCTTACTACTACGAATGTATATTAGTAGTGAGTTTACTCTATATATCTAAAATAAGCGAAATCCACATAATTCTATGTAGATTTCAGCATAATACTTAAGGAGCTGATAATAATGAAAGTTTTAATAACAGGATTTGATTGCTTTGGTGGAGAAAGTATTAATCCAGCTTTAGAAGCTGTAAAAAAACTTCCTGATACCATAGAAGGAGCAGAAATAATTAAATTAGAAATTCCAACTGTATTTAGAAAATCATCAGAAAAAATTGAAGAAAATATAATAAAGCATAATCCAGATATAGTTCTTTCAATCGGTCAGGCTGGTGGAAGATTTGGAATAACACCTGAAAGAGTTGCAATAAACATTGATGACGCCAGAATTGAAGATAATGAAAAAAATCAACCAATCGATGTTGCAATATTTGAAGATGGCGAAAATGCTTATTTTAGTAACCTCCCTATAAAGGCTATGGTAAAGGAAATGAACGAATCTGGTATTCCTGCTTCAGTTTCAAATACCGCTGGAACTTTTGTATGTAATCATGTTATGTATGGCATACTTTATATGATAGATAAAAAATATCCAAACATAAAAGGTGGCTTTATACACGTTCCATACTTGCCTTTCCAAGTAGTAAATAAACCTAATACACCTTCTATGTCACTACTTGATATAACAAAAGGCTTAGAAATCTGTATTAAAGCGGCTCTAACTAATAATAATGATGTAAAAACTATTGGTGGTGAAATTTGTTAATGAATAATATAAATATTTTTGTTTATGGAAGTCTAAGAGAAGGTTTTTTTAATTATGATAAATATTTGAAAGGTAAAGTAATAAAAAATATTCCTGCTGTTTTAGAAGGAATGGATTTATATCATATGCCTTATAAGGGATATCCAGCTATAGTTCCAAATGAGCACAGTAAAGTCTTTGGTGAAATAGTCGTTGTTAAAGATTATGATGAAACTATAAGAGATATAGATGAAATGGAAGGTGTTATAGACCATAGGCACCCTGAAAATGAATACCATAAAGAGCTATTAACTGTTGAGCATTTAGATACTGGTATAAAAGAAGACTGCTATGTTTACTTTTATAATTTAGATAATGATTCAATTTTTAACGAAAAAGCTATACATATTCCAGATGGAGACTGGAAAAAATATATGTTAAATAAATAGCGATGTACTAAGTTTAGATTGAAATAATCGAAATAAAGTTCTAAAATTCTTAGACAGAGGATGTTCCAAAAATGTTTGTCCAAAACTTGTTTTTTGGGAGCAAACATTTTTAGGCACATCCTCTGTCTTTAAAATTTTGACCTTCAATTTTCCTACAATACGAGTATATCATATATTGAATTTCGGTTGTTATCCACTAAACTTTGATATTGCGTAATATATTTATACCATCCTTGTTTTTAGGAATAAACTTTTCCTACGTTTAATATGCCACTTTTATCAAAAATTCGTTTTATTTCATTCATATATTCAATATTATCTTCATTGGTAACTTCAATAAAATACTCTTTTTTATGAAGTCCAATTCCATGCTCACCTGATGGAAGTCCTTTAAATTCATGACTTTTCCCATAAAGTTCATATAAAAAGTCATGAGATTTCTTTTCCCATACCTTTTCTTCTAAATGGTTTCTCAAAACACTTACATGTATATTTCCATCACCAGCATGACCAAAATAAATTAACTTAATGTTGTATTTTCTACCAAGTTCGCTTGTAAACTTAGCAAATTCAGATATTTTTGTTATTGGTACTACTATATCAATAGGTATGCTTTCATCATTTGCTTCAATAGCATTACACAAAGCTCCTCTTATTTTCCACGTATTTATTGCTTCTTCTTCATTTAAAATAATAAAATCTAAAGCATCAGAGTTTAAAAGCACTTTCTTTGCTTTCTCAGAATTTGATTTAATTTCTGACTCATCTCCATCAAATGTTAATAGTAAAAATGCTTCACCTTTATCAGAAGGCAGTTTAAGATCTAAAAATTTCTCTGAATTTTCAGCTACATTTCTTTCCATAAATTCTATGGCTGTAGGATTTGCACTGGCTTTAAGAATTTTTATAACAGAATTAACTCCATCTTCCAAATTATTAAATGGAACTAATACACTTATTGACTTTTCTGGTTTTGGTATTATTTTTAAAACTATCTTAGTAATAACTGCAAGAGTTCCTTCTGATCCTATAATTAAGTTTTTTAAATCTAGTCCTGTACTATTTTTTATAGTTTTACCACCAACAGTTATAGCTTTTCCATCACCAGTTACAACTTCCATTTCTCTTACATAATCTCTTGTAACTCCATATTTAACAGCTCTCATTCCGCCTGCATTTGTGCTGACATTTCCACCAATTGAAGCAGTTTTTTCTCCTGGATCTGGTGGATAAAAAAAATTTCTTTCTTCAACATAAGATTGTACATCTTTTAAAAGAACACCAGGCTCAACTGTTAATGTTAAATTTTCTTCAAGATCGGAAGAGCACACGTCTGAACTCCAGTCACTCGCCTTGAT
>ERZ810019.205-NODE-205-length-14563-cov-7.74228_pt1 | contig 14563 bp, 14 predicted proteins | sample MGYA00520494_ERZ810019 | MGnify/ENA primary metagenome ERZ810019 (study PRJEB31588, sample SAMN03398862) | human gut metagenome | study: EMG produced TPA metagenomics assembly of the PRJNA231909 data set (A prospective, longitudinal analysis of the... | reverse complement strand
CATCTAAAAATAATCGTGATTTATATTTACAAATTACTTAAGTTGACGACATTGACCGTCTGCTAATGGCTTAACAATAACTTCTGCATCAATTACATTTAAAATTCCTTCTTTAATAGCCTTACCAGCTTCAATTGATGTAAGACTGCCTTTTAGTGAATCAATTGCAATAACTACTTTCATATTATCTTCCTGCCTTTCCTCTATACAATATCCAAGTATGTTTTACATTTAGGTGCGGGAAATATTACATCCAGAGATTTTAATTCTTCATTTGTTAATTCAAGTTCTAAGGCTTTTGCATTATCTTCTACATGTTTGATAGAAGATGCTTTTGGAATTGCAAATACATTATTTTCTTGCAATATAAAATTAAGTACTATCTGTGCAGGTGTTGCGCTATGAATTTTTGCTATATTCTGCACAATCTGATTATTAAAAATATCTCTTTTCAAAGATCCGCCCTGAGCTAAAGGACAATATGCCATTAGTGGTGTCTTGTGCTGATTAAGCCACGGAATAAGGCTAAACTCTACACCTCTTGATCCAATATGATATAATACCTGATCTACCATACAGTGACTTCCTTTTGCAACGCTCCAAAGCTCTTCCATATCATCAATATCTAGATTAGATACACCCCAGCTTCTAATTTTTCCAGTTTTAACTTGTTCCTCCATACACTCTACAGTCTCTTCCAATGGAATGCTACCACGCCAATGAAGAAGATACATATCCAAATAATCTGTTTTCATTCTTTTTAATGTATTTTCTAAACTATTTTGTAATTTACCTTTTCCTGCATTATGTGGATATACTTTAGAAACCAAAAAAAGTTTTTCTCTTTCTAATCCTTGTATTGCTTCTCCTACTAATCTCTCAGAGGCACCATCTCCGTACATTTCCGCAGAATCAATTAAAGTCATTCCTAATTCTACTCCACGACGTAATGTCTCTATTTCTATAGAACGTTTACTTTTATTTTCGCCCATAAACCAAGTGCCTTGTCCTAATCTTGGAATTTTAATACCATTTTTTAATGTTAATGATCTAGCTAACATTTAATCTCCTACTCCACTTTATATTTATTTTGTTCTTTTTGTTTTTTTGACATTCTCCATAAGGTTGTTCTGCTAACTCCCAGCTCATCAGCAATATCTTTTTTCTTCTTTTTACGCTTAAAATTTGCATAAACTGGATCTATACAAACATTTTGTGCTTTTTCATTTTCAATTTCAATAGTTTTGTTTTTAAATATTTTTAACTGTCTTAATAAATCTACTCCAATATTTTGATTTTCATTTAATACAATCAGCCTTTCACAAATGTTTCTAAGCTCCCTTACATTCCCTGGCCAAGAATATTCAGTAAACATTTTCATAGCTTCGTTGGAAATACTCGGAATAGGATTACCCATTTCACATGAAAGTTTTGTAAAATAGTACTCTATAAGCTTTTGAATATCCATCTTTCTCTCTCTAAGAGGCGGTATAAAAATATCTAAAATATTTAAACGATAATATAAATCTGATCTAAATTTTCCATTTTGAACTTCTTTTTCAATATTAATATTAGTTGCTGAAATAACTCTCACATCAATTGGATGTACACAATCACTTCCTATTCTACGAACTTCTTTTTCTTGCAAAACTCTTAATAATTTTGCCTGGAGAGCACATGGTATTTCACCAATCTCATCAAAAAAGATTGTTCCCCTATGCGCAAGTTCAAATAGTCCTATTTTACCATTTTTAGATGCTCCTGAAAATGCACCTGCTTCATATCCAAATAATTCACTTTCCAATAAATTTTCTGGTAATGCTGCACAGTTTAATGCAACAAAAGGTTGCTTGCAGCGACTGCTTTCTTTATGAATACTGTGAGCAAAAAGTTCCTTTCCTGTTCCAGTCTCTCCTATAATTAAAACATTAGAATTAACCTTGCTGTATCGTTTTGCCATTGCAATACTATATTGCATATTCTGACTGCTTCCTATAATATCATCAAAACAATATTTCGCAATTAAACCGTTATCATTTAATCTTTGCCTAATTTTCATTTCCTCTTCTATAACAGCATCTGTATTTTTTAATGTTATAATCACTCCAGCTCCTGCATTATCAACTGCAAAAGGCTTATACTGAACAAAATAATTTTTGTTGCTTAAAGCAATAATTTCTTCTTCATTGCTTTCATTATTAATAACAGCTTTCCATTTAAATCCTTTATATATATGTTCAATGAATGCCCCTTTATAATCCTCTGATGTAGAAAGTTCAAAAGTACGATACGTTTGATTATTCACTGCTAAAATTTTTCCATTTTTATCAACTATAATTATGGAATCTTCCATTTTATTTACCATAGTACTAATTAAACTAGCTTCTGCTCTTTCATAATTAATTGTGCGGGCTGCATTAAACGCTTCAAATAAAGCTGATTCAAGTGCTTTTTGTTTTGTTTCAATATGCACTCTTGGAAGTCCTAAGTTATCACATATTCCACATATTGTACCTGCTCCTACATATATATCAGCACCATTTAACTTAGCTTCTTCTATAGCCCTATTTGCAGTAATTTCATCACAAACATCATATATATCAATTTTTGCATTACATAATTCTTCTATCACTTCTATGGAATTCAAAACATCCCTTTGAAGAAATAAAGCAATTTTTTTAGCATGGTACACTTCTTTGCATTTTACTAATGCATCTATTATATCAAAGCTACTAAATTTAATTTCAATAATATGCTTATGTGGGTGTAAAACTTTTAATTGCTTATAGGTCATTCCACGTGCAACCAATATATCTGCATCTCTATCATGTTTTAAAGATTCTGGCGTTCCAAACACATAAATTAGCTTATATTCTACGTCATCATATTTAGGCATAGTTTCTACTATTTCCTCTATATTTTGCCTCATATTCATATGTGGTATAAAAACAAGTATTTTAGCCATAAACTTTAACCCTCCCTAAACTAAACAACTAACGTTAATAAAAATACTCAACTATGGTATAATACTTTCATGTTTATGATTAAATATTTTACCATAGTTGGATCTATTGTGGCATATTATAAAATTATTTTTACTTATTATTTATTAACAACATTCTTTGGTGCACCCTTTATAAATGCATCTAGATTATCTACCGCTATGTTCATAAGTCTTTGTCTACTTTCTTTAGGAGCCCATGAAATATGAGGAGTAATGATACAATTTTTTGCTGCAAGCAATGGATTATCACCTTTTATCGGTTCTGTTGATACAACATCTAAACCTGCTGCGTATACTTTTCCACTATTTAATGCATCGGCAAGGTCTTGCTCTACGATTAATGGACCTCTTGAATTATTAAGTATAATTACACCATCTTTCATTTTTGCAATATTATTCTTATTTATAATTCCTTCTGTTGATGGGAATAAAGGGCAATGTAATGCAATAACATCTGATTGAGCAAATAAAGTATCGAGAGATACATATTCAGCAAGTTCTTTTCCGAAATCATTTGGATATTCATCAAATGCTATGACTTTCATTCCAAGTGCTTTTGCAATTCTTCCTGTAGCCTGTCCTATGCGGCCAAAACCAATAATCCCCATTGTCTTACCTGCTAATTCAATTAAAGGATAATCCCAGAAGCACCAATCATCATTATTTTCCCAACGTCCCTCGTGTACTGCTTTACTATGATGATCAATATGATGGCATATTTCTAGCAAAAGTCCAATTGCAAACTGACCAACTGCATCTGTACCATATGTTGGAATGTTAGTTACTACAATACCTTTCTCTTTTGCCGCTACAACATCAACAACATTGTATCCAGTAGCTAACACACCAACAAATTTCACATTAGGGCATGCCTCAAAAGTTTCTTTTGAAATTGGTGTCTTATTTGTAAAAACAACTTCTGCATTACCAATTCTATTAATAATCTCATCAGCAGGTGTCCTATCATAAACTGTTAAACTTCCAAGTTCCTCCATACCTTTCCATGTGATATCACCAGGATTTAATGTATAACCATCTAATACTACAATATTCATAATTTAATTACCTCCTATTATTAATCTTCCACAAGAGCCCATGCCCTATCAATTACTCTCTTTGTATTTGCTAAAATAATATCGCCATCTTCATCACCCCAAGGTTTTACTTCTAATGACAATACATAAGGATTCTTTGCATTGAAAAATCCTTCTTCTTTTAGAACTGTAAAAAAGTCTACTAATTCTTCAACATCATTTGCACTATTTGGAAATCCAAACCTTGGATGTTGATCTCCATAAGCCTCACAACCATTTTCTACTACTGCATTTCCAATATGAAAATGAGTTATATAAGGTCTTAAAGTTTGTACAACGAACTTTGATGTTTCATAAGTTGTTGGAAAATGTGATAAATCAACTAACAAACCAAAGTTATTATGTGTAATTCTCATATCTGCTGCAAATTGTGCTGCATAAGGTGCAGGTCCAATTAATGCCGCCTTGTCCATATCATAGTCAAACACTTCAATTTCAATCATCATATCTTTTTTAGCTGCATAATCACATAGATTTCTTGTTGTTTTTAGTAATTGAGAATATGCCTGATTTTTTGTTTCTATCTCCCATTTTCCAGCTAAAAATGCAATGCCTTTTGCACCTAAATATTCAGCTTCATCTATGGCTTCAATTAATGTAGCTTCTGCTTTTTTTCTTCCTTCTTCATTAATATCATTTGGATTTAGACCAGAACCTAATAATCTAGGTTGTGCACCATAACAAACTTTCATATGTGATTGCTCTAATATTTTTTTCATAGCTGCACGAGTCTCATCATCTGCTACTTTAGTTACTTCTAAAGCTGTAAAATAAGGATCACAAGCAAGTGATTTAACGGATTCAAGTAAAGGATAATTTACTGGTGGATGTGACATCCATTGTATAGTTCCTATTTGAAAATATTTTTGAATTGGGTCTTTCATTTTTGTACCTCCTAAATATCTGATTTATTAAACAAGTTCCCATGCCAAATTTAATGTTCTTTTTGCATTGGCAATAACTATCTCACTATCTTCATTACCATATGGTTTTACTTCAAAGCTTACAATTGGCCTATTTTCTTCATTTAAAAAGCCAATTTTAAGTAGTAATCTTAAATAATCTGCTAGTTCTTTTACGTCATTTTCACTATTTGGAAATCCGAATCTTGGATGTTGATCACCATATCCAGGCATTTCAGAACTTTTAATTACTGTATTTCCCATATGAGCATGTTTGATATATTTACGAATTGGGAGAATACTTTCTTCGATGCTCTCATGAATCATTGGAATATGACTTAAATCAACCATTAATCCAAAATTGTCATATTCTGAAGTTATTTTTTCAGCATACTCCTTTGCCAAATTTACAGGTCCAATTAATGATTTTTTATCAATATCATAATCAAAAACTTCCAATGTAATTGGCATATTACCTTTTGATTTGGAATATTCACATAATTCTCTTGTTGATTTTAAAAGTGCCTTAAATGAATCCTCTTTTGTATCTTCTTCATATTGCCCTGCTAAGAAGGAAAATCCAGCTGCACTAAGTTCATATGCTTCATCAATTCCTTTTTTTAACGAATCAACTGCTGCAAGACGTTTTTCCTCATTCAAATCATTTATGTTCATTCCTGTTGTAAGCATTCTTGGCTGTCCGCCATAGGCTACTGTCATATGTCCACACTGAATCATATCTCTTACTTCTTTACGCACATTATCATCTTTTATCTGCGTGACTTCTACTGCTTCAAAATAATCATCAGTTACTATTTTCTTAAGACACTCTAAGATAGGACCTTCACCAGTAGCCAGTCCATTAAATGCCATATGAAGGATAATTCCAACCTTCATATATTTTCTCATTGATTTTTCCATACTACTCACTTCCTAGTAATTACCTTTTTACATTTTTCTGAAATTGATTTTGCGCTATATCCATATTTCTCTAGTAATTGTTCATAGTCACCTGATTCAGCAAATTCAGTTGCACCAATTATTTCTATAGGTGCTGGGCATTCTTCTGCAAGTACTTCTGCTACTGCACTGCCAAGCCCCCCATAAACACTGTGCTCTTCTACTGTTACAATAGCTCCTGTATTCTTAGCAGATGAAATTATCAATTCTTTATCAATAGGCTTTATAGTATGCATATCAACAACATTTGCACTAATACCTTCTGTTTTTAATAACTCAGCTGCTTCTATTGCTTTATGAAGTACTGTACCAGTTGCAATGATTGTTACATCCTTTCCTTCTCTAACTGTGATACCTTTTCCAATCTTAAATTTCATATTTTCATCATATATTACAGGTGCAGCAGCACGGCTTAACCTTAAATAAACAGGTCCTTCATATTCTGCTGCTGCAAATACTGCCTTTTCAGTTTCTACTGCATCTGAAACACTTACCACAGTCATATTAGGAATTGCTCGCATTAAAGCAATATCCGTAATTGCCTGATGACTTGCACCATCATAAGAATCTGATAATCCGCAGTATGTACCTGCTAATTTTACATTTAGCTTATCATATGAAATCAAAGCTTGAATAGGATCTGCGCCTCTAGTTGTTAAAAACACTGCAAATGTATTTGCAAATGGAATATATCCATCAGCGGCTAGCCCTGCTGCCATTGATACCATATTCATTTCACTTATACCTACATTGAAATATCTATCTGAATATTCTTTGCCAAATACTGCACTCTTTGTAGAGCCTCCAACATCTGCGTCTAAAGCAACAACCTTATCATTTACTCCGCCTAATTTTTTAAGAGCTTCACCAAAAGCATCTCTTATTGCAATATTACCCATTAACAAGCACCTCCTAACTCAGCTTTTGCATTCTTATAGTCTTCATCACTAATTGCTTTTCCATGCCATGTATTTTTACCTTCCATGAAAGAGATACCTTTTCCCTTTACGGTTTTAGCCAAAATCAAGGTTGGTTTACCTTTATTTTCTTTTGCCTTATCAACAGCATCAGAAATTGAACTTACATCATGTCCATCACATGGAATCACATTCCAGCCAAAGGCTTCCCATTTTGCTTTTATATCGCCCATTGGCATAATATCCTCTAATTTTCCATCTAATTGAACTCCATTATTATCAAGAATAGCAATCAAATGATCGGCATTGAATTTTGAAGCTGCCATAGCTGATTCCCAAATAGACCCTTCTTGAATTTCACCATCACCTAGAATTACATATATATAAGAATCGTTACCTTTTAAGCGTTCTCCTAAACACATTCCAAGTCCAGCGCCAAGCCCTAATCCTAATGGCCCCGTAGATAACTCAACACCAGATGTTTTATGCATACAAGGATGACCTTGAAGACTACTGTTAATTTGTCTTAATGTCTTTAATTCCTCTTTTTTAAAATATCCTTGTTCTGCTAAATTCATATACAAAATAGGGGCAGCATGTCCCTTTGAAAGAATTAATCTATCTCTTCCTTCCATTTTAGGATTCTTTGGATCATGATTCATTTTTTCTGTATATAATGTTGTTAAAATTTCAAGACATGATAGTGAACCACCTGGATGACCTGTTTGAATGTCATGTAATAGATCTATTAATTCATTTCTGAAGCGTAAGCAAAGAGACTCTAACTCTTGTTTTCTTTCATTTGTCATCATAACTCAACCTCTTTTCCATTAATATTATTTATATAAAATTTTTTTAACTTGCTCCATACAAAGTTTTGGACTAGATAAAACCGGGCATCCACAAATTTTCGAAATATCTGATTCCAAATGTGCCATTGATGCCTGAGCTAAAACAATGCAATCATATCCTGATACATCTTGAACCATCTTTTTTATTAAATTATCATGTTGGTCCATTTCCATTGTTTTCAAAGCTTGAAAAGCAGGTGCACAAACCAATTCATCAACTTTTATCTTTATATTATTTTTTGTTGCTTCTTCTGCAAGCTTATCTTTAGTTGGGATAATTGTACTTTCCGCTGTTGCAAGTACCAATATTTTTTCTCCATATAGAACTGCCTTTTCTCCCATTGCATCGTCTATTGCTATCAAAGGTACTTTTATAAAAGGTCTTATCATTTTGACAACTGGAGTTAATGTAGAACATGTTACAACAATTACATCAGCCCCTGTCATTTCAGCAGACTTTATATCATTAAACAATCTGTTACGATTATCAATGGTAAATTCTCCAATTTCATTAGGATTATTTGCTAAAAAATCATCCCATATATTATGAATTTTCACTTCTTCATTTAATATTTTCTTTAGCGTCTTACCAAAAGATACTGCTACACTTTCTACAGTATGAATTAATGCAATACTTTTCATTACGCCATCTCCTAATCACCATATACTCTTTTAATAATAGGCTTCAAGTATTCTATCGCACCTTTAGCAGCCTCTTCTTGATTTGGTATTTGGAAAATTTCCGTACAAAAGTTACCATCATAACCACACTCCTTAAATGTAGTAAAAATCTTTTCAAAATTTAAACCACAATGTCCTGGATATCGTCTATTATTATCAGCTAAATGAACATGAATATTATATGGACTGTACTTCTTTATAGCTTCAATAACGCCTTTTTCTTCTAGATTTAAATGGAAGATATCCATCATTAACTTAAAATTCGGTCTATCAACTGCATCTACCATAGCCGCGCCTTCCGCCAAAGTATTAATAAAATTTGTCTGCATAATAGTTACAGTTTCTAATGCAATCATTACATTCTTTTTTATAGAATAATCAGCTAATTCTCGAAAAGCCTCCACTGCATATTTGTAAGTTTCTTCTTTAGTTAATTCACTACAGTATTGGCCTCTAATCCTGCCAATATTAATATTGGCACCAAGATAACTTGCAAAATCAATTATTTCTTTTGATCTTCTAATTGCTTCTTTTCTATTTTCTTCTTTAGGATTAGTATAACTTAATCCAAGCTGGCCAAATATCTCACCTGTGCAAACTAAAGCAATATCTAGGTGATTTTTTTCTGCTTCTTTTTTGACAAAATCCCAATCCAATTCACTTGGATTTAAAGTCATCAATTCAACTCCATCATATCCAAGAGCAGATAAATCTGAAAAGCTTTTATCTAATGGCCCCTGATATGCTGTGACAGAATCTGAAATTGCTACATCTGGGGTTGCTACTTGATAACATAACTTCATGTGCCATTCACCTCCTTCTACACATCTTATCCTCTTAGTTATTTTTTATAGTTTATTCATACACAAATATATTAAGCAACTTCCGTGCCAACTTATTTTCTGCGCTTATATTTTCTTGATTTCATTAAAACAACAGTAAAAAAGTTCTTCACTTTAGGCTGTTTATGATATTTATCACCTTGAAATAAAATGTCTTTCTTTATTAGTTTTATGACTTTATTGCTTTTAAACTTCATTATTAATGTTTCATATGTTTCACATTGTTTTTAAATAAATGTTTCATAATGTTTCAAAAGAATGTTTCATAATTCTCTTACATTAATTATGAAATAATCATATACAAAAAAATCACCAAGGATACTATGCTATATATCAATAATATTAACCAATGCAAGTTATACCCTCAAGTGACACCTTGGCTGCAGTTATATTGCAATATAATTTTCTAAAGAATAAAAAAGGTTCCCAAACTTGCTTTTGGGTTCTTTTGCGGGACTATAATTTTTTTAATGTATTGAACCCATCTATGTTACAGAAAAGTTCTATTATTAAGGCTTTTACTATGCTAAAAATTTTATACTTTCATATACGTTAAAAAACATACATAGATTTGATTTTACATAAATCTATGTATGCTCCTAAATAAACCTGCTAAATTAATCTATTGATATTTAACATAATATTTAATATTCTATATGTTTTTTAGTTAAGTTTTTGTACCGAAATTTTCATCATATTTTGTCATAGATTATTTATTAAAAGCGTCATTCCAATCCTTCATAAATCTTTCAATACCACTATCTGTTAATGGATGTTTTAACATTGCTTTAATTACATTAGCTGGAACTGTAGCTATATGAGCTCCTGCTCTTGCTGCATCCACCACATGTAGCGGACTTCTTATACTTGCAGTTATTATTTCTGTTGTAATATCATGGATTTTAAATATATCCACTATTGTTTTAATTAATTCTAAAGAATTTGTAGCAATGTCATCTAATCTTCCTAAAAAAGGACTAACATAAGAAGCTCCTGCTCTTGCAGCAAGTAAAGCCTGTGCTGGTGTGAATATTAAAGTAACATTGGTCTTTATATTTTCCTTTGATAAAACTTTTACAGCCTTAAGTCCTTCTTCTGTCATAGGAATTTTAACTACCATATTTTTATGGATTTTAGCAATTTCTCTTCCTTCTTTAATCATTCCATCTGCATCTAAGCTAATTACTTCTCCACTTATTGGACCATCTACAATTGAAGTTATTTCTTTTATTACCTCATTGAAATCTCGCCCCTCTTTAGCTATAAGTGAAGGATTAGTAGTAACTCCGCAAATAATACCCATGTCATTTGCCATTTTAATATCTGCTACATTAGCTGTATCTATAAATAATTTCATTTCTTATTTTCCTCCTTTAATGTCTAAGAAACATTAATATTTAAGACTATATTTTAAGGGCTTTATTCAAGCCCTTAAAATGATAATATATTTCTAACTATCTAATACAAACAGTAACTATAATGTTGCTACATTTCTATTTAAAAATATTGTTCATTACAGAACTCCCCTGATAAACTAAAAATTTAATTATAATTGGGTTAAAGGCATTTTCATATAGACAAATAGTTATCAGGGAAAAGGGATTAATGAGAATTATATAAAATTTATAGGTAAAACTTTATTAAATATTAGTTTTTATCGTGTTTTACTATAGCCATTTTAGTACACATCTTTACAGCATTTTCAATAGAAGATGTGTCTACAATTCCTTTACCAGCAATATCATAAGCTGTACCATGCGCACATGTAACTATAGGTGCTGGCTGTCCACCCGCAATAGTAATTCCACCTCTAAAGCCTTTAAGCTTTAAAGCAATTTGCCCTTGATCATGATACATAGTTACAACACTGTCAAAATCACCATTAAATGCTTTTATGAATAAAATATCAGAAGAATAAGGTCCTTTTGCATTTATTCCCAATTCCTTCGCTTCTTCGATAGCTGGAACGATTATATCCAATTCCTCACGTCCACATAGACCATTTTCACCACAGTGTGGATTCAAAGCTGCAACTCCTATTATTGGGTCTTCAACGCCCATTCCTTTTACAGTATCATAAGATAATCTTACTGCACGTAATATGCTTTCCACTGTTATATGTTCACTTACATCCTTTATTGGAATGTGACTAGTTGTTCTTGTGGTACATAACTCACCAACTACATTAATTTCACCAAAAGGTCCTGTAACTCCGAATAAGTTGGCTAATAAGTGGTGTTCACTTTCAAATGAGCATCCACCTTCGATCATAGCAGCCTTGTTAAATGGTGCAAAACAGAAACCTTCTATTTTTCCATCATTATATAACTTTGCAGCTGTCTTAATCATGTTCAAAACTGCTTTTCCACATTCTACACTTATTTTACCTATAACAATATCCTCAGGATTTTGATCCTTCATATCTAATACTGGAATACCCTTGCTCCAATCAGCTTCATCTATATCAGAAATTACATAGTGTGGCGCAGTTTCTCCAATAATTTTTAATCCATTTTCAAATACTCTAACATCACCTATAATAACTGGTCTACATTGATCTGTTAAAAAACCATTAGCTGCTATCTTCGCTATAAGTTCTGGTCCAACCCCTGTTGTATCTCCTAATAAAATTCCTAAAATTGGTTTATGCATAATTTATCTTCCTCTCCTACAAAAAATTTTTCAATTTAATTTTATTTATTACCCAATCCCCATGCCAAGCATAAGTACTGTCATAATTACAACACTAATTAGAATTGATATTGAAACTGCAAGACTTGCTTGTACCGAACTTCCACCTGCTTTTTCGGTAAATGACGAAGCAACGATTGAAGCTGGTGCAAATGCAACAACTGTCAATGCTTGTCTAATAACCAACTCAAATGGAGTATGAAAATAGAAGACATATGCAAGAATTGCTGCAAAAATATAACGAATTTCCAAAACTTTAAAAACTTCTTTTATAAACTTTGGTTCTACATTGATTTCAAGCATTAGCCCAATCATAAACATTGAAACAAATGCATGTGCATTACCGATTGGAGCAACAAAGTTAATAAGCTCAACAGGTAATTTTATTCCAATAAAAGTGATAGCAAACATAATTAAGTACGTATCAAATGGTACTGATGAAAATAATTTTTTTGCAACTTGTTTTGCAGTGATTCTTTGTCCTTTATCAATATCAATAATACTTGATGTTAGCATATAAGAACCACCGGTACACATAATAGCGTTCCCCATATCAAACATACAGGTAGTAATAACACCAAGAGGTCCAAAAAAGTTTTGCGCAAACGGCATTGCAAAAGCTCCAATGTTATAATCTGGAGTATTAAGCATATAAAATGCTTTTGTTGGGTTATCTTTTTTTCGAGATGCAAAATAGCCCACAAATAATAAAAATATATTACATGCCAAGGCAATTAAAACTACCAAATAAAGCACTGAGCTTTTTTGAAAGTTTCCAAATGCACTAAGTACTGTACCAGGAAGAGTTATATTCACCATGATCTTATTAAGAACTTTATAATCATCCTTCCTAAAAAAACCTTTCCTTTTCAACACATATGCCAATGCAAAAACAAAAATAAATATTGATGCTTTGAAAAAAATAGCTATCAATTTAAGATTCCCCCTTAATTTCATTTATATTTTAAATACCTTGAAAAAAATATATATAACTTATTCATACGATAGTGCTAATCCTAAATAACGATTACATTTTATACACTTTGCCATCTTTCATAACAAATGTGACTTGTGAAAGACAAGAAACATTTTCTAATGGATTTCCCTTTACAGCAATTATATCTGCAGCAAGGTTTTCTGCTATAGAACCTGTTTTGTTTTGTATACCACACATTATAGCAGCATTTACAGTCACACCTTTTATTGAATCTACAACACTTGCACCAAGTTGATTAGCATATTCTACTTCTCTGTATAAAAACGTATGATAGGCATCTGTTCCAAGAGAAAACTTCATCCCATTCTTCACTACTTTCTGCAAAGTGTTAAAAACTAGCTCTCTATTCTTATGCACATTTTTAACAAAGCTTTCTGGGCAGAATTGTTCACGACTCGGATCCAGAAAGATACCAGAAGTAAGGTCTATCCATCTATCATTTTTTTGGATTAATTCCAATTCATCATCAGTTGCACAATAAACATGTTCAAAAATTTCTACACCGGCTTTTACACCAATTTTCAAGCCTTCACCTCCAACGCAATGTGCAGATGTGTTCAAATTCAGCTGTTTTCCCTCATCAACTACAGTCTTCATTTCTTCATAAGTCATAAAATATGGTACCCAACCTCCATTCATTGGTGGTGCCCCAGCTGTAATAAATATTTTTAAAAGATCCACACCTTGCGCCATATTCTCACGTGCAGTTCTTCGTACTTCTTCTACTCCACTATGTGGAAGTCCAACATACCCATGACCATGAATGCTGCGCATACCTATACCACACACTAAAAGATTAGGTCCAATAACATTTCCTTTTTCAACTTGTTTTTTTAAACAAACATCAATATAGTTTCTATCTCCCAAACATCTTGCGGTTGTTACACCAGACATTAAATCATCTTTCATGCTCTTTATTGCCATAACAGTAAGTTCAGCTTCACTGCATATATTCATCATATCAAGATGTCCATGCAAACGTGCATCCAGTGAAAGGTGATTATGACAATCAATCATTCCTGGCATCACAGTACAATCCCCTAAATCAATTTTTTCGTAGTCTGCATTTGTATTTTCATTCAAAAAATTTTCTTGTGTTGTAATTTTTTCTATCTTTCCATCTACAATTACAATACATCCATTTAAAATAGGTGTTAATTCATTTCCAACTAATATTCTGCTCGCAAATAAAACTTTATTATTCATTTTTTCCCTCCAATTATTTAATAACATTTACAATCCAACAATATCAAAATCATCAAGAACTATAATATTTCTCCAAATTTTTTTTTACATCTTTCACGTATAATACATAATCAAGTTTTTACCTTTATCCTAGATTTATTTTCATGCACCTCCTTTACTTTGACATGATGTTTCTCATATTGATTAAATATATACTTTTGTTATGATGAGTGATAGGTTTAACAAAAAATGTAGTCCACATTATTGACATATTTAAATAGTACTCCCAACAAAGTTTATTTCCTAAAAATCTATCTTTTTCCTTATTAAATATATCACACACCAAAAAATTCCATAGAATAACTCGTTTTCTTTATTCTTCAAATGATTAATTATCACTAATATAAATGTATTTTTTATTACAAATTTTCTATTTCTA
>ERZ810019.204-NODE-204-length-14612-cov-8.70406_pt1 | contig 14612 bp, 10 predicted proteins | sample MGYA00520494_ERZ810019 | MGnify/ENA primary metagenome ERZ810019 (study PRJEB31588, sample SAMN03398862) | human gut metagenome | study: EMG produced TPA metagenomics assembly of the PRJNA231909 data set (A prospective, longitudinal analysis of the... | reverse complement strand
ATTGGACAAACAATTGTGGAACAAGTCTACATGAAGAATTCTAAAGCTTCATTTTTGAATGCAGGGCACCGCCCAACATAAGGGCTTTATTTCGGTTATTTCACTCTAAACTTAGTACGTCCCTTATTTAAATTATATTTAGATAAAGAAAAAGCATGAACATATTGTATTGAACAATGAACGATGATAGTATTAAGACGTTCAAAAAATGAACTATAAGAAGAGCGGGTGAATTTTATGATTAATCAAAGCAGAGTTAATGGAAAGATAAAAAAAATACTAACTATTTTATTATTTGTTTTGCCAGCAGCAGTTCCTTTGAGTATATTTTGGATTTATCCTATGGTTAAATCCATATTTATAAGTTTTACTGATTGGGATTATATGAGCTCAATTTATAATATAGTTGGGTTAGATAATTATAAGGCATTAGCGTCAGATGAGATGTTTTATCAGGCATTAAAAAATACATTAGCATTTATGATAGGGACTGTAATACCAACAATAATCATAGGACTTGCTTTAGCTGTTCTATTAAAGAAATCAATAAAAGGTGGCGCTTTTTATAAAGCTATAATCTTTTCTCCATGGATTACGCCAACAGTTGCAATTTCAATAGTATGGTGTTGGATTTTTGAGCCAGAAACAGGACTTGCTAATTATATACTTCAACTATTAAGTCTACCTAAGTCACAATGGCTACAAAGTTCAAGTACAGCAATGGTTGGAGTAATTATAGTAACAGTATGGAAGCAAGTAGGATGGGCTATGGTTTTTTACTTAACAGCTTTAGAAAAGGTTCCGAAGAGTTTATATGAAGCATGTGATGTTGATGGAGCAAGTAAATGGAGAAAATTTAAAAGTATTACATTACCACTTATATCACCTACTACTTTCTTTTTAAGCATAATTTTAATGATAGATTCTCTTAAAGCTTATGATCAGATTAGAGTTTTGACTCAAGGAGGACCATCAGGAAGTACAAGAACAATTTTATATATGTATTATCAAACAGCATTTGAAAACTTTAATACAGGACAAGCTACAGCAATAGCAACTGTATTGTTAATTATTGTTGCAATACTAGCAATATTGCAATTTGGAGCATCAAAGAAATGGGTACATTATTAAATAATAAGGTGGGATTAAAATGGATATAACAACAAGTCCATTTAGGAATATTAAAGAAAATGAAGAAATCGAAGAATTATATATACCAAGAAAGAAAACTAACAAAGAAATAATATGTGAAAGTCTTAGGCATATTATGCTTATTTGTATAAGTATAGTTACTTTTTTTCCTTTCATATGGATGATGACTAGTTCATTAAAAACTAAAGATGAAATATTTCAATTTCCACCTAAATTATTACCACAGGTATTTAACTGGAGCAATTTTCTAGAAGTTTTCAAAGAAGCGCCTTTTGAAGTATATATTGGAAATAGTTTTTTTGTGGCAACAATAATTGTTGCTTTTCAAATAATAGGAAGTGCAATGATTGCATATGCACTTACTCAATTTAATTTTAAGGGGAGAAAAATATTATTTGCAATTATAATGGGGACATATATGCTGCCATCAGCAGCTACTTATGTACCGTGTTATATGATTTTGTCTAAAATTAATTTAATAGATACACTGACAGGAATTATAATTAGTAATCTTGGAAATGTATTTGGAATATTTCTAATGAGACAGGCTTTTTTGCAAATTAATAAAAGTCTAATTGAAGCTGCCAGAATAGATGGCGCTAGTCATTGGAAAATATTATGGAAGATAGTATTTCCATTAACTAAGCCTACATTTATTACTTTTGGACTAATAAGTTTTGTGACTTACTATAATGATTATATGTATCCTTCATTAATAACAAAGAGCCCAGAAAAGTTTTTGATTTCAGCTGGACTTAGACAATTCTTTATTCAAGGGGGAGCGTACGGAATCAAGTGGCCAGAAATAATGGCTGCAAGTACCATAACAGTTTTACCATTATTAATACTATTTTTAGTGGCTCAAAAGTGGTTTATGAAAGGTGTTGGTGATACTGGGGTTAAAGAATAGCTTAAGGATTTCTTCCAAGATATAAATCAAAATAAATGACTCTTTAGTACTAGAGTTGATTTATTTTGGTTTTTTTGATTCCTTTTTTGTTTTATTGTATTAAGTGAAATTAACAATATACGATAAAATTAATAGATGGTTTTAAAATTATTTCACCAAAATTGCAAGATTTTATACTAAATGAAAGATTAAAGGAGAAAGATATGAAAAAAATTTCCACTAAAATTATTTGTACAATTGTATTTTTTTGTTTAGTGACATCGATTGTAATCACAACATCATGTAGTGTAATGAGCAAAAATACGTTAAAAAAACAGGCAGAAAGCACTATGCTAGAGATATCAAAAAACAACGCTCATAGCATAAATGAAGGGTTAATCAAGACAAAGGACTATGTAGAAAATATAGAAACTTTAGTTTCAACAACATTCGATATAAATCAATTAGATTCATCAGATGATTATGTTGATAATTTTATAAGTTCATTAGATTTGTACATAAGAAAAGTTGTAGAAAATGATAACGGTTTATTGGGATGCGCATTAGTAATTAATCCAGAGCTTACACAAGAAGCATATCAAATAATATATGAAAGAAATGCAGGAGAAGTTGATGTAAACAGAATTAATAAATTCACAAAAGACCAATTTTACGAAGATAATCCAGATATGGACTGGTACTATAATGCTATTAAATCTAAGGATGGTATATGGAGTGATCCTCATACAGATAGTAGTTCAGCTAGCTCTAGAATTGCATTTACAAAGCCAATATATATTAATAATACATTATTAGGGGTTATAGCCGTAGATTTATTTTTTGATGATTATGTAAAACTTATTAATAGTGTATCTGTATTTAATAGAGGATATGCATTTTTACTGAATGAAAATGGAGAATATTTAATTGATAAGAATCAGAGTGATCAAGGCAATATTAATGATGTTATACCTGGGATAGATGTTATTTCAGATAAAGAAGGAATATCATACTATAATAATGGAGAAAAAAGTGTATTAGCATATTCAAAATTAAACAATGGGAATATTATGGTTATAACAGCAGAAGAAAGTGATATATTTAGTGATATAAATAGAAGTATAATAATATCGGTCATATTGACAATCATAGTTTGTATAGTTGTATCAATTTTAGCATTAATATTAGGTAAAAAAATAAGTAATCCTATTGTATTTATTACAGGACTTGTAAATACTATTTCTGATTTGGACTTTAGAGAAGATAGTAAATATCTAAAAATTAACAATTATAAAGATGAGACTGGAATAATAGGAAGATCAGTGTTAAGTTTAAGAGATATTATAAGAAATATACTAATAGATATAAAAGGTTGTTCAAATGAGACAGCTATTAATTCTGGTAACCTAAATTCAACTACAAAAATACTTGAAGAATCTGCAGAAGCTATAAATTTAGCAGTTCTAGAACTAGCAAAAGGAGCAGAAGAACAAGCTACAGAGGCACAAATTAGTTCTGAGAAATTAGCAATTTTAAGTGAGAATGTTGAAAATATAATATCTATAATTAAAATTTTTAAAGAAAATTTTGAGAAATCTAGAAAAGAAAATGACGAAGCTATAATTTCTGTTAATAATCTTATGGAAAAAATTGAATTAACTACTGATATAGGTTATAAAACTAGTAATAACGTTAATTTATTAGCAGAAAAGTCAATATTAATAGATGAAATTGTTTCAACAATAGACAGTATCTCAGAAGAAACTAATCTTTTAGCATTAAATGCAGCTATAGAAGCAGCAAGAGCAGGAGAGGCAGGTAGAGGATTTGGAGTTGTAGCTGAGCAAATAAGAAAATTATCTGAACAAACTGCAGAAGCTACTCAAAAAATAAGTACAATAATTAGTGAAATAAGCAAGGAAATAGCTAATACAAAGCAAAATATGAATAAGTCAACTGATACAATAAAGGAAGTTAATATTACTATGGATGAATCTAAAAAAGTATTTGAAGAACTTCAAATTTCTTTTGAAGAGATGACAAATCATGTAGTAGAATTAACTGAAAATGTTGACGAAGTGGAAAAATGTAAGGATACAGCTATGAATTCTATGCAGGGAATAATTGCTGTTTGTGAGGAATCATCAGCAGCTACTGAGGAAGTATCTGCAACAGTTCATGAACAATTAACTTCTGTTGGAAAAGTAAAAAATGCAGCTGAAGAATTAAATGTGGTAGTAGAGAAATTAAATAGTATGATTTCAAAATTTATAATAGAGTAATATTTTATAGAAAGTGACTTATATATATTTATAAGTCACTTTTTTAAAAAAATTTAATATAGCCATAGTGATCTTGTCGATTTTTTGTTCTTCGAATAATTATTATGATATAATATAAATGGATATTTATGAAAATATGAAAGGCAGGATTTTTTATGGATTATAAAATAAGCGTAATAGTGCCTGTATATAAAGTAAGAGATAGAATTATCAGAACTTTGGAATCTTTAAAAGAACAAACTTTTAAGGAATTTGAAGTTCTATTTATTGATGATGGTTCACCAGATGACAGTAGTGAATTTGCAGATGCATATTTAAAAGATAGTGACGTGAATTATAGAATAATAAAAAAGAAAAATGGCGGAGTAAGTTCAGCAAGAAATCTTGGAATAAAAGAAGCTAAAGGTGAATATGTTCAATTTTTGGATTCAGATGATTACATAGATAAAAATATGTTATTAGATTTTTATACTAAACTTAAAGAGAAAGATTTTGATGTAATATATTCTTCATATGTTTTTGAAAATAATGATGGTACTCCAATAACTGATAATAAGAATGATTTAAAAGAAGGAATATATTCTGGTATAGAAAGTTCAATTGGATTAGCTTATGGAATCTCATACACTCATATTATGGCAAATATGTTTAAAAGATCTTTACTTATAGAAAATAATATTGAATTTGATGAAAATAGAAAATTTGCAGAAGATATTTCCTTTATGATAAAAACATATGCGCATTCTAAGAAGATATATTGCTTAAATAATATTTATGCTCATTATGTGAAGTGGGAGCAATCAGCCATGAATACTGTTTCTATAAATTATTTAGATGTTTACTATTCAAATATTGAAACGTTACAATACATAAGAGATAAAATAAAAAATTTAGAATTAGAAAAGGCTATGATTCAAAATAGAATTCCAGCCGGAATAGTAAATATTTTTGCAGCCTTTTGTGTTAAGGATGAGTTGCGTGAAAAACTTTATGAATTTATAAATAAAAAAGAAGTGCGAAATGCTTTAGGAAAATATAAAATGGTTAGATTTGAAAAAGATAGATTAAAATATTTAGTATTAAGTAAGATAATACTTATGAGTCCTAACGTTGTAGAAAAGTATTATTTGAAAAAATAAATTAAGCACTTAATGAAATAATCAAATTTTTTCTATCTATGGGCGTGTGGAGTGAGATTAGGGATAATTTTGCAAAGCAAAATTTTAAAATAAATTTCAGAAATTCCTTATGGAGTTTCAACATTAGTTGATCACTGACAAGTGACAATTGATAATTTAAAAGTGAGGTTAATTTATGAATAAAAATTTATATAATGATGATGAATATGTTGATTTAGGGCTTAGAGATGCGCAAAAGTTAATGACAGAAATTTTAAAAGAAGTACATAAAATTTGTGAAAAACATAATATAAAATATTTTCTAGATGCCGGAACTTTAATTGGGGCAGTAAGACACAAGGGGTTTATTCCTTGGGATGATGATTTAGATATAGGAATGCTTAGGGAAGATTATAGAAAATTTTTAGAAATTGCAAAAAAAGAATTACCAGATAATTTATTTTTGCAAACATTTGATAGTGATGAAAATTATGATATATATCAAGTTCCGTGCAAGATAAGATATAATAATACATTATTTATACAAAAAGTAATTGCAGAAAATCCTGATATGCATAATGGAATATATATTGATGTTTTACCTTATGACAGTCTTCCAAAAAGTAAGTTTGTTTATAAAATTCAAAGAAAAATCAGTAATAATATAATAAAAAGTTTTGTAAGAATGCGTGAAATGCCAGAAAAATTAACTTTAAAAAATAAAATAACTCATGCTATTTATAAAATAGTTGTGAATGTATTAAAAGATAAAGGCAGGCAAAGATTATTTTATAAGTTAATCAAATGGAACGATGTAAATTCTCCTTACATGGCATATGGCGTTGATACACCTTGGGATGAATATATATATAAGAAGGAAGATTTTTTTGAGGTTAGTAAATTAGAGTTTGAAGGTGAATATTTTTATGCGCCTAAAAATCCAGATGCAATATTAACACAGTTATATGGAGATTATATGACCTTACCAAAGGAAGAAGAAAGACAATGGCATGCTAAAATAATTAAAGCTCATAAATCTTTAATTAATTAAGAGAATATTAATTAAGGATAATTAAAAATGAATATGAAAATTTACTTAATAAATATGACTATATATTGCATATAAAATGCAATGTGAGTATAATTCAAAGTAGTTATATAGTTTACAATTGACATTTGAAGTTATATAGATGTATCTTGTTTATTTGGGATTAGTGTAATTTTTATTAAGCGTTAAAAATTTTAGATAATAAGTATAAATTTTAACTATAAACCGTCAATGATTAACTACCAACTGATGAATAAGGAGCGTATGACATTGATAAATGTATCTATAATTACTCCCGTATATAATGTAGAGAAATGCATTGAAAGAAATATAAAATCAATAATAAATCAAACAGATAAAAATTTTGAATTACTTCTTATAGATGATGGTTCTCCAGATAAAAGTATTGAAATTGCAGAAGGATTACTTAAAAATAGTGATATTAATTATAGAATAATAACACAAAAAAATTCTGGAGTAAGTGTTGCAAGAAATAAGGGTATAGAGGAAGCTAACGGTGAATACATAACATTTTTAGATTCGGATGACTATTTCCATGAAAACTTTATTGAGCATATGTATAATAAGGCTAGAGAAACAGAATGCGATATAGTTTTTTGTGATTATAGTGAAGTAAATTCTGAAGGTGACACTTTAGTTAAGAATAGAACAAACTATTTAGAAAATTACATAGATGGTAAGAGTGCTGCATTTAAGCAGTTAAGCGATGATATTACAATAGGGATGAGAAGTGCAATATATAAAGCTTCAATAATTAAAGAGAATAATTTGTTTTTTGATAGTAATAGAAAATATGGAGAAGATATGATCTTTATAGTAAAGGCTTTAATGCATTCAAAAAAAGTTATATCAGTAAATGAAGTATTGGCATATTATGTTATTTGGGAAAATTCAATAACACAAAATGTATCTTTGAAGCATTTAGACTGCTATAATTCATATGTTGATTTACTTGAATACGTAAGAAAAAGTGGAGAATATAAAGAAATTCAAAAATTCTTAGTTGAATTTAAAATTCCATACTCCATTTCACATATATTCTCTGTATTTTCAAGAAATAAAGATTTTTATGAAGCTTTATTTGAATTTTTAAATAAGACAGATGTTAAAAAGTATCTTGAGAATTATAAAATTCAAAGATTTGATAAAAATAATATAAGATACTTTATTCAGTGTAAAAGTATAAGATATTGTCCAAAACTAATGTTAAAGATATTTAATGTTTTAAGATAGAAAAATAATTATTATTTAATTGAACAATGATCGATGATTTAATTTATTCATTGTAGAGTGAGTAAGGAGTTCGTTATGAGGATTTGGAAAACACTAACTATTATGATAATTGATTTATTTATGGTTAATATGGCATACCTTTTTGCCATAAATATAACTCAGTTAGGTTCATTTACTGAAATTGCAGGAATCTACTCAAAAGATGTAGTAGTGTTAAGCTTAATATACTTAGTATGTTTCTATTTATTTAAAATGTATGATAGTTTATGGCACTTAACAGGTACTGATGAATTTTTGCTTGGAGTCGGAGGTAATATTCTAGCTAGTATATTAACTATAGCATATACTAGAGGGTTTGGAGCAACAATTCCATTAAACGTATGTGTGGTTGGTACATTACTTGCAATTTTCTTTGTTTTAGGATATAGAATTCTTTATAGAGTCTATAGAAGAATTCTTTTATATGTACCATACAAATATTCGGCAGATCAGCAAAGAGTAATGGTTGTTGGGGCAGGATCAGCAGGAACAATGATTATAAATGAAATACTTTCAAGAAGAGAGCTTAAATATAATCCTATTGTTCTTATTGATGACGATAGAGATAAGCTTGGAAGAAGAATTTCAGGAATAAAGATAGAAGGTAATAGACATGATATTCCTTACATTGCAAAAGAACAGGAAATTGATTTGATATTAATTGCTATTCCTTCTCTTGATAATAAAAATAAAGCAGAAATAATAGATATATGTAAAGAAACAAACTGTAAGCTTAAGATTATACCAGGAATGTATGAAATAATTAATGGTGATGCTACAGTTAGTAGAATTAAAGATGTAGATTTAGAAGATTTACTTGGAAGAGACCCTATTCAGCTTGATAATAGAGGAATAGCAGAGTACATAGAAGGAAAGACTATTTTAGTTACTGGAGGCGGTGGGTCCATAGGATCAGAGCTTTGTAGACAAATTGCTGTATTTAATCCTAAAAAATTAATCATATTTGATATTTATGAAAATAATGCATATGATATACAAAACGAGCTTAAAGACAGCTTCCCTGATCTAGAGCTTAAGGTACTTATTGGATCTATTAGAGATAGAAATAGACTTCATGAAATATTTACGAAAAATAATATTGATGTTGTATTCCACGCAGCAGCACATAAGCATGTTCCTTTAATGGAAGATAGTCCTAAAGAAGCTATTAAAAATAACGTTTTTGGAACATTAAATTTAGCACTTGAAGCAAGTGAAGCGAAGATTGATAGATTTGTAATGATTTCTACTGATAAGGCAGTTAATCCAACTAATATAATGGGTGCGACTAAGAGATTATGTGAAATGATTATTCAAGCTGTAAATAAAGAATCAGAAACAGAATTTGTGGCAGTAAGATTTGGTAATGTTCTAGGAAGTAATGGTTCCGTAATTCCGTTATTTAAAAGACAAATTGCTAATGGTGGGCCTGTAACAGTCACTCATAAAAAAATAATAAGATATTTTATGCTTATTCCAGAGGCAGCTCAGCTAGTACTTCAAGCAGGTGCATTTGCTAAAGGTGGAGAAATATTTGTATTAGATATGGGTAAACCTGTTAAAATTTATGATTTGGCATGTGATTTAATACGCCTTTCAGGACTTGAACCTAACAGAGATATTAAAATAGTATTTACAGGATTAAGACCGGGAGAAAAATTATATGAAGAACTTTTAATGAGTGAAGAAGGTTTAGAAGACACAGTTCATAAAAAAATTCATGTAGGTAAACCAACATTTGAAGATATGAATAGTTTGACAATAAAGCTTGAACAATTACGTAAATTATTAGAAGTTGATGACATAAAAGAACTTAAACGACAGATGCAGTTAATAGTGCCAACATATCACTATAAAAACGAAGATGAGGTAGCTGCTGAAAATGCAGATAAGGAGTAAATATGACGAGAGAAAATAAATCTACAATAATATTATCATTAATTGTTTGTGGAATAGCTGCAATATTAGGAGTTTTGAATAAGAGTTATCTAGTTTCAGGAATGTATATAGGAACAGTTATTTTGGCAAGCATAATAATGAGAGAAAAAGAAATATATGATCAATTATATGCAATACTTTTAATTTCATTGTGTTATGATTATGTGTTACATGTGCCAGGAATAGAAAGTGTATATATGTTTCATATAGTTTTAGCTATATTTACATTAATGTCACTTTATAAATTTTTTAGAGAGCATGAAGTATGGGAAAATATTAATAAAGTTATATTATGTATTTTTGTAATATGGTTTATTTATATGTGTATAAGTGTAACATGGGCTTTAAATAAAAGTTTAGCAGTAAAATATATAGCAATATATATTATGATGTTTGCGTTTATAGTAGATTTAATGATCTATAACATAAATCGAAAAAGATTAGAAACTACAATTAAAGTTGTTTTGGGGATAATATCATTAACTGTATTAGTTGGATTTGTTGAAGTATTACTTGGACATCAGCTTCCAGTTAAGCATTATGCAGATTCATTTGAAAATTTATCACAATTACATAGAAATATGATTAATGCAAGACCAATAGCCTTTTCATTTAATACAAATAACTTAGCAGCAACATTAGCTATTCTTTCTCCATTATGTTTTTATGCAATTTATAAATTCGAAAATATAATATTAAAAGTATGGTTCATAATAGTGTCTATTGCAGCTTTTGGCTTAATAGTTGTAACTACTTCAAGAACTGGGTCTTTTGCCTTTATATTTGGATTTATAGTTTATATAATATATTCAATATGCAGTATAAGACGATTAGGCGTAAAACAGATAATATTTCCACTTATATTAATAGGAGGATTTTACATAGCTTATAATTATAGTGGATATTTAGTTAAGGTTGCCCCGGTAGATGGAGAAAAAGTGGAGAATATTACACTTTCGGATAAAATTCATGCATTAGAAGAGATGCAATTTGAAGAAGGTGGAGAAGGGTCCGTAAATGTAAGAGGAACAATAATAAAAGATGTACTAGTTGAAGGATTAATACATAATAAGAATTATTTAGGATATGGTGTAGGAAATGTTGAACAATATGTAAGAAATCAAGGAAATACAGGGACTGTATTCAGTCCTCATTGTTATCCAATTGAAATATTAGCTGACTTTGGTGTTCCAGGTGTAATATTATATGGAGTTTATTATTTATACTTATTAATATCTAATATAGTTATTGGAATACAGAAAAAAAGTGTAATGTGCTTTGCAGCAGTTTCTGGTCTTATAGCATTTGCACCAGCAAGTTTTGGACCAAGTTCAATAACATACGTATTTTCTTATTGGCTTTTAATTGCATTTTCTATAGCGTGTATACAAGTTTATAGAAAAGAAGATACAGGTTCTTTTAATAGAACAACTTTTAAAGAATTTAAATTTTATTAAGAATTAAGTAATGTTTCAAAGAAAAATTTATATTTTTCTTTGAAACATTTTTTACTTTTAATAGATTATAATAAAATAAATGAATTTTGAATTAATATTAAGTTTATCTTAAAAAGATATTCCATGGAATATTGATAGAATAATAGGGAATAGGATATACTTGAAAGTAAAAGTCATATGAAAATATTAAAATCTGAGTGAAAAATTATAAAGGAATTGATGAATGGTTATGAGAAGAATGATTTATTTTTTAGTTATTTCTATATTTTTATTGACTACAAGTGGTTGCTCTGTTTATAAAGCAGAAAATTATAAGGAGCCATCTGGTTCAAATAAAAATGATATTATTGATAATAAGAAAGAGAAAGAACTATCAGAAGAAGAAATTTTAAATCAAAAAGCAAAAGAGATAATGACTGATATGACATTGGAACAGAAAATAGGTCAATTATTTATTGTAAATTTAGAAGATGTAAATAATGGATTGGAAAGTATGGTCTTTACAGAATCTATAAAAGAAAATATTAATAAATATAATGTTGGAGGAATAATATTATTTCAAAATAATATTAAAGATAGAGAACAAGTAAAATTATTGATAAACAATATTCAAGATAATAGTAATATACCTTTATTTATTTCAGTAGATGAAGAAGGTGGAATAGTATCAAGATTATCTGATATACCATCAATAGGAGTTACTAAATTTGAAAATATGGCTGATATAGGAGAAAAGAAAGACTACAATAGAGCTTATGCTGTAGGAAGTACAATAGGGAAAGAGATACATGAACTTGGTTTTAATTTAGATTTTGCACCAGTAGCTGATGTTATTACAAATCCGAATAATACAGAGATAGGAAGAAGAGCATTTGGTTCGAACCCTGAAGTTGTAGCTAATATGGTAAAAGAGGTTGTAAAAGGACTACAAGAAAATAATGTTTCAGCTACATTAAAACATTTCCCAGGACATGGTGGATCAGAGGCAAATTCGCATAATGAATTTTCTTACACACCACAAACTTTAGAAGGTATGAGAAAAACAGAATTTTTGCCTTTTATATCAGGAATAGAAGAAGATGTGGATTTTATAATGATATCTCATATTTCTGCACCTAATGTGACAGGGGATAATACTCCATCTTCGTTATCTAAAACAATAATAACTGATTTATTAAGAAAAGAACTTGGATATGAAAATATTGTTACTACTGATGCGCTTAATATGAAAGCCATATCTAACTATTATTCACCAAAAGATGCTGCAATAATGGCAATCAATGCAGGCGCAGATGTACTTCTTATGACACCAGATTTTCAGAATGTATATGATAATTTATTGGAATGCGTAAAAAATGGAACTATTTCAGAAGAAAGAATAAATAAATCTGTAGAAAGAATTTTAAAAGTTAAAATAAAGAGAAATATAATTTCAAATTATAAAACTTCTTCAAATAGTGAAGGAGGAAAAGTTAATCCAGAAAATAATTCAAAAGAGGAAAATTCACAAAAAGAATTAATTGATAATATTACCCAGTTAGCAAAGAAAGGGAAAATAATTAATAGTGAATTTCAAGTTAAGTCTACAACTATTCAAGATGTAGAAGAAAAGCTTGGAAAGGCTGACACATCTGACTTTGTATCAGAAGCTAAAGGGGTGTATTATACTTTTTCTAAGGCTAATGTAGCTTTTGGATGTAATAAAGGAGATCAAATTTTTGAAGCTAGGTCATTTGATAGTAAGTTAGGAGAACTATCACTTTCTAATGTAAAGAAAGTGTTAGGAGAACCAGCATATAGTTCAAAGTATGACAATGAACAAATTATAGGTTATACGGCAGGTGCTGAATTTAAGATTTTATTTGTATTTAAAGAATCCCAAAATGGTGAAAATGATCTTGTGTTAGATCACTATTCTGTTTTGTATCCTAAGGGAACGGGGAATAATATGGCAGATGATCCAGGTAGGGAATGGTAATAAATAATATTGAAATGGGATATATACTAGTTTTATTAGTACATATCCCATTTCTTTAAATTTATATTAGCCTAAGTATTTTTCTATTATATCAGTAATGATTGAAGAGGTATCTCCATTACCAAAAGCAGATGCTGGAGTACCGGTAGGATTAAAGTTTTCAATTGCATCTAGTATTTTGCTCGAATCACTTCCAACTATTATATTCCATCCATTTTGTACTGTTTCAATCCATTCTGTTTCATCTCTCATTGTAATGCATGGTTTCTTTAAGAAGTAAGCTTCTTTTTGAACTCCGCCGCTATCTGTTACAATTTTACATGCATTTTCTTGAAGAGAAATCATTTCTAAGTACCCAACAGGATCAATTATTTTAATGTTGTCTCCAACGTTTAAATTATATTCATTTATAAATTTTTTGGTTCTAGGGTGAAGTGGCAATATTATTTTTTTACCAGATTCACTCAAAGCTTTTATTATTGAAGTTAATCTTTCAATGCTGTTTGTATTTTCAGCTCTATGTATAGTTGATAAAATATAGCTGTTTGGGGCTAAATCTAATTTTTGTGTTATTGTAGAAACTTCTTTTGCTCTTTCTTTAAATAGATTAATAGCATCATACATAACATCTCCAGTGTTGTAAACACCTTTTGTTATGTTTTCTTTAGATAAATTATCAATTGCAGTTTGTGTTGGTGCAAATAATAAATTAGAAATGTGATCTGTTAGTATTCTATTTTGTTCCTCAGGCATTGCCATATTAAAGCTTCTAAGTCCTGCTTCGACATGAGCAACTGGAATTAATAACTTACTTGCGCATAATGCACCCGCTAAAGTTGAATTTGTATCACCATATACTAAAACCATATCTGGTTTCTCTTTTAAATATATATCTTCAAGAGCAATTAACATGCTTCCTGTTTGATGGCCATGATTAGAAGAACCAATACTTAAATTATAGTCAGGTTTTGGAATTCCTAATTCTTCAAAAAAGATATCAGACATATTATTATCATAATGTTGACCAGTATGAACTAATATTTCACTATTACCATTTCTTCTTACTTTGTTTGAAACTGTAGCAGCTTTAATAAACTGTGGTCTCGCACCTATGACAGTTAATATTTTCATAGAGATTGCCTCCTTAAGTTTTACTTAATAAATATAAAATCATTTTATCATATATACAAACTTAAGCACAACATAAATAAGGGACGTAGAATCATGGTTTAGTGGATGACAACCGAAATTCAATATATGATATGCTCGTATTGTAGGAAAATTTGAGTTAAAAATTCTACAGACAGAGGCTGTGCCCAAAAATGTTTGCTCCAACAACAAGTGTTTGACAAACAATTTTGGAACAGCCTCTGTCTAAGAATTTAATAACTCAAATTTTCAATACAATACTACGCATATTCATATATTGAATTTCTTTGTTTTTCTCTAAAATCATA
>ERZ810019.202-NODE-202-length-14659-cov-7.33594_pt1 | contig 14659 bp, 25 predicted proteins | sample MGYA00520494_ERZ810019 | MGnify/ENA primary metagenome ERZ810019 (study PRJEB31588, sample SAMN03398862) | human gut metagenome | study: EMG produced TPA metagenomics assembly of the PRJNA231909 data set (A prospective, longitudinal analysis of the... | reverse complement strand
GTATATTCTTTAGACTTATCTATCTGTGGTATGTCCATAGTTAAATCACATCCTCTATTATCTTGAAATTTCTTCCGCAATTATTGCATACTATTATGCCTTCATCTGGATGCAATTCTATTTCTTTTTCTTCTCCACAAAATGGACAACATTTTACTTCAAAAACATCAAATTCTTTCATTTCATTGCCTCCATATGTTGTATTTTTAATATATCCTAAATTTTTAAGTTCATTTTCTAATGCTTCTGCTACGCTCAATCCTTCTTCTTCAATTCTCTTTTGTGCTCTTGGTACTGCTATATCAATTATGTCTTTAATTATTCCCATATTGTTTTTGTCCTTTTACTATATATGTGTCTAACTGCTGACTTACTTCTAAAGTCCTTTTATCATTAGTCCCATACATTAATACATACTCATTTAACTTATCTCTCAACTCTTCTTCCATGTGGTTCACCTCTTATTTAACTTGAATATCCACTATTTTATTTATTCTTCTCCAGTTATTCACAAACCACATTCCTAAAAGTGCATATGCTTTAAATTCTGCTGTATGCGTTTTAGAACCAATGTTATAAATTACTGTTATATCCCTCTTTAATGTATTTTTTCTTTCATTCTTCTTCTCTGTTGCTTTCATATTAAAAATCCTCCTTACGAATTTCCTAACTCTACCCGTTGCCATGTTAATAAACTTCTTAAGCATTCCAATTCTAACCTCTTATTTCTTAAAGCTTCTTGACATACTGTATAGTTATTTTCTGCTAATCCTCTTTCCAACCTTAGCTTACTTATATAGGCATCACCTTTCGCTACATCCTGTATAATGTTGCTTGGTATTTTCTCTAATCTTAATTGCAATAACTTTTTACTTAATTCAATTCTGTAAATTTGTTCTGCTTTTTCTTTCTGTATCCCAAAGCTCTTAAGATTATCATTTAATTTTGATAAATCATTTTTAGCTTTTTTAATTTCATCCATTATCTCTTGTGGATTCATAATTATTCTCCAATCAGAATGGCATATCTGGTTCTCTAGTTACTGGTATATCCTCTTCAAAATTTACATTTTCGTAGTTTTCTTGGTTCATATCTCCAAAGTTATTACTACCTTGCACATCTTGGTTTACATCATTTTTCCCACCAACAAACTGAACTCCTCCAACTGCATCAGCAACAACTTCTGTTATATATCTTTTTGCTCCATCTTTAGCTTCATAGCTTCTAGTTTGAATACGACCACTTATTGCTGCTTGACTACCTTTAGTTAAATAATTAGCAGCACTTTCAGCCTGTTTACCCCATATAACGATAGGAATAAAGTCAGCTTCATTTTGCTGAGTTTTACTGTTATATCTATTAACAGCTAAAGTAAATGTTGTAACTGCTGCACCTGTTCCTGGTGTAAATCTAAGTTCAGGATCTTTTGTTAATCTACCAATTAAAACTACTTTATTCATATTATTTTCTCCCTTTGAATCTACTCAATTTTTGAATTTAGCCATTTTATACATATCTCATGATAATTTTCTTGATTGCATTCAATGGCTAAATCACACAATCCTGCGCAACCTTTTCCTCCACCTAAACTAGTACACTTATTACATAAAAAAGTTGCCATTTCATCTAATTTATAATCTTTTATAATATCTAATATTGTCTTATTTAGATATTGTGGTATTTTTTGTTCTACTACTTCTCCAGTATCTAAATCAATTGTTGCTAAATTCTTATTTTCTTCATTTTTTGTGTCCAAATTGGACACATTTTCTTCTTTTGATTTTGTGACCGAATCGGTCACATTTTTATCTTCTGCTTTATTCTTAACATCTTGGATTGTTATGTTACCTTTTTCTTTAAGTTCCTCATAAACTTCTTCTTGTTGTTGTTCAAGTAGCTTAGACGCTTCATATGCTGTAGAAATGTTTATATTATTTTCTTTAAATTCTTCTTTCAAATTTTCAGATAAATTCTTAGATATGCTTTCCATTCTAGCAATTTTACTTGTAGCAACATTCAATATATCTGCTACTATTTCTCTTACCCGCCCTGTTAATTTCTCTTGCTTTTTATATTCTATCAATAACTCTCTTAACTTTTCTGCCTGTTGTGTCTTTTCCCAATCTGTCAATTCTCTTGCAGTAGAATTTGTTATAAGTAATATTAATTTACTCCTTATATCCTCTTCTTCTGTTTCTATCTTACAAGGAGCATATTTAAATTGCTCCTTGCCTTCATCTGCTAATGCTTTTAATGCTAAATATCTTCTATGTCCTGCAATAATTTCATAATTATCATCATCTATTTTCTTTACTACTAAATTTTGTTGTAATCCAAATGCTTCAATAGAATCTTTTAATTCTTTTATCCCTTCTTCATTTGTAGAATAGAAATTATCTTTAGATGGTACAAGATCATTAACACTAATAGATATTGTTTTAAACTTTATAGTCTTATCTTTCTTTTTGACATCTACATCCTTAGAACTATTATTTAATAATTCCATCATGTTAAACTTAGACATAACATCTTATCCCTCCAAATTATCTAAATATTCCTCTACTAAATCCATGTAATCCTTAGATGCTCCACAGCGTTTTGAGTATTCTAGTATAGGTTGATTTGCAAATGTACTTTCATCAACTTTTACTGTCCTTCGTATATGTGTCTTGAACATTGGATACTCTGTATTGTTGTTTAAAAGTTCTTCACCTTGTATATTCACTTGATTCTTTGCATATTGTGTTACAAAGCATCCTTGTAATTTTAATTTAGGATTCATTTCTTTAGCATTTTCTATCTGCTCTATAAGTTCTTTCATTCCATCAAATGCAAACTGGTCAATCTTTATAGGAATAAAAACATCATCACTTGCCACAAGAGCATTAATTACACTGATATTTATATCTGGCGGATTATCAATTATGCAATAATCATATTCATCTTCTATTTGTTGCAATGCTTTCTTTAACCTATTATGCTGTGGTCTTCCAACATCCATAATTACATTAAGATTTGCTTTTAATAATCTCATATCTGCTGGTATTACATCTAAGCTTTCATATTGCGTTACTGCTATTGTATCTTTAATATCAATTTCCTTATCAGTCATTATGTCTGCTATACTCATTTCCTCTTCATCATGCAATCCAAATAGCTTTGTTGTATTACCTTGCTTATCATTGTCCACAAGTAAAACTTTTTTATTGTGGACTGTTGCAAGAATATGTGCAATATTTATACTGCTCATAGTCTTTGCAACTCCACCCTTTAAATTAATAATTGAAACAACTCTCATACTCATAAATTTATTCCTCTTTTCTATTAATTTTTTAATTTTCAACTCAATTAATTTCTTATATGAGCTAATCTTCTTTGAATTTTATTTTGATTTTCTCCCACATGCATTAACGCTTGTCTCTTTCCTTCTTCTACTCTTTTTCTTCTACGTGCTATATCTTCAATTGTTTTTTGTGCTAATTCATGCGGTGTAACTTTTTTATATTTCATGTTACATCAGTCCTTTCAAATAATTTTCTATAGTGTCTCTTGCTTCTTGCCAACCATAAGAAACTTCTACACAATAATTTTCATTTCTAAGTTTTTTAATCCATTCATCCTGATGTTTACTTGTCTTATTTTTTCCGACTTTCAATTCTATATAAAGTCCGTGATATTCTCCTACAGCAACTGGTAAACATATATCTGGCACACCAGCTTTAACACCTTGTCTTTTTAATGCTACTGCCTCTTTTTTATCTCTTCTTCCCCCATTAGGAATATGATATAAAAGTTCTAATTGTGGATATTTCTGTCTTACTATTTGCGCCCACTGAAATAATGCTGCTTGCTCCTGTGCTTCACTCATTTTGTTTAACTCCTCTTCTATCATCTATTTTTACTAATGTATATTTTAAATATGGGTATCCACTGTATGGATCTGTATCTTGATAAACTGTTTCTTTATCTATGTAATATCCCTTTTTAGGCTTCGGCTCTTCCAAATACCTATTTGCTAAAATGATTTCTTTTTTAGGCTCTGGAATAATTAAATTTCTACTAGCATTCCACATCTTACTTTGTAGTTCTTTAGATCTTGAAGAATATTTAATAAAATAAGATGCAAGTTTCTTATATTGTCCATTTGTATTTAATGGAGTTACATGTATTCTTCCCTTAGTCCAGCATTTACGTAAAATTTTAATTGGTATTTCATTTATAATTAAGTGATGATGCATAGCTCCTTTTTGTCCTATTTCCATTACATGTATATACTTTAATTCCATCCCCAATTTTTTATATTCTTTTCTCATTTGTTTTAAACAATCACTAATGTCTTTTCTCATTTCTTCTTTTGTAGTTGGTTTATTTTCAGAATCATAATCATATACTGCATGATAATCTCCATCTTTAAAATTAGCATTCATCCTCCAACGTAATTTATCTTCTGCATGTCTTATATTTATTTCTTTCTGCTCTTCTGTTGTTAAATTTCTTCTCTCTGCTCTTTTTATTCCTTTTGCTTTATATCTATTAGAATAATATTTTCTAATTTCTATAGTATTTCCAGCTACAATAGTACTTTTTATGTATGGCATATACACACCTCTCTTTTTCATCTTCTGCTTATTTAAAATTTCTATTTCTGTCCTAGAGTTAATGTAGTTATCAAGTTTTAAAAGCTCTATTTTTCTTGATTTTTAGCCATACATTTGGTATACTATGTTTACAGAATTTTTTACTAAGCGTATGGCTTAACCACAATGTTTATTGGAGTAAACATTGTGGTTTTTTCTTTATTTATATTTACATTTGTTAACATATTTTCACTTTTCCATCTTCTACAGTTATTATTCCTTCATTAACCCATTGTGCCATTACTGCTGCATATCTTTCTCTTACTCTCTGCCATTTTTCTTCTGTCATCGGTTCCCAATTTTTGTCATACGCTACCACCCTAATTTCATCATAGTTGGTTCTTCTGCCTCTTTTCTTTGGCTTGTTTACTTCTTTTTTAGCAGGCATTTTTTTATTTTCCATTTCCAATTCCTCCACTCTTTGTAGTTGCTATTAATATTATTTTTTAATAACAACTACAACATTTTATACACATTATGAAACCTTATTAGATATATTGCTTACTTGTGCTATTAACTCAGACGGATTCTGCATCTTTTCTAGAGCTTGTACCGCTATGCAAGAATCAATAGCATTTTCAATCAAACCCATACGACTCTCATCTAATAGTTTAAATTTACTTATTGTATTTAATACTTTGTCCATTTTATTCATATATATCACTCCTTTATCGTTCTTTAACGTTATTTTAGCACTCCAAAAAACGTTAGTCAACGCTTTTATTTAAAAAATATCGTTGACTAACGTTTTTTTGGTGTTATAATTATTTATAAGGATGGTGATAACATGGTTGATGAGCAAATAAATCAACGTATAAAAGAAATAAGAAAAAGTGAAAAATTATCTCAGTCTGCATTCGGAGAAAAATTAGGTGTTAGCAAAGACGTTATTGGCAATATTGAATATAATAGAGTTGAGCCGAAGACCTTATTTATAAATTATCTTTGTGAAGTATTCAATATTAATAAGAATTGGATTTTGACTGGTGAAGGAGATAAATATGTTTTTAAAGAAGAAGATGAAAATTTAGCTTCTGCTCTTGCTGAAATATCACTTTCTGATAATGAGCAACTTAAATCAATTGTAGAAAAACTTTTAAATCTAGATGATAAATATATAGATTTAATCGATAAATTAATTGATGGCTTAATAAGCGAAAAATAAATACTAGTTTAAACTAATTCATATTTTACAAAACAAATATTCTTCAAGGACAAGTGATCATTTACCACTTGTCCTTTTCAATATATTTTTAACATAAAGATATATTAAACTTAACTGTTCTTCATTTTTTATCTGATTTAGCATTTGTTTTATTTCTTCTCTCATATTTCTTAACTCCTTTTCTAATTTGTACATAATTCTAACATCATTTTTTTTAGAACATTTTTTACCTATTTTCGACTTTATGTATTTTTTTTACTTTTTTACTTTATATTTGTTTTGCAACAAAACAAATATATTTCATTTTTATAAAAAATATATTTCAACAAAATAGATATGTTTTGTTGATGTAATATGTTCTACATTTGAATTTTAGAATTATTTTCCTATATGTTTCTTTTTGTACTAATTTATCGTAAACTTTTTTATTATTTTTCTTTTTTTAAATTTAACTTAAATAAATATAAATCATTTCTATTCACTTCTTCGAAACAATTATAACATCAAATTGTATTCCTTCTCGGAATATTTCCGACATTATTTTCCATAAACAAATTTGTATTTGTCAACCAAAAAAATTAATGCCATTATATATATGTAAAATTCAAACTAAGGAAAATATTATGAACATAGTAAAATTCAGAAGATTAAAAAGTGGGTTAAGTCAAAAGCAACTTGCTAAAAAATGCGGTTTTACACAAGGATATATTTCAAAATTAGAAAATGATCATATTTGCCCATCTGCAAAAAATATTAAAATAATAGCTAAAAAACTGAATATGTGCTCTATTCCTATATATGCTTATTTTTATGAAGAAAATAAATGTACTTTTTTTATTGATGATTGTTTTTATTCAAATCATTCATTTTGTAATAAGAAAAGTACATAAAGTATCTATAATTTTTATTATTAAGTTTATATTTGCACGTATCAAAATACGTGTTATAATATGTATGTAAGGAGGGTTCTTGATGAAATCTTATTCTTCAAGAGAACTTATAAAAATACTTAGAGCTGATGGTTGGTATGAAGTTTCTTGTGTTGGTGATCATCACCAATACAAACACCCTATCAAATTAGGTAAGGTAACTATTCCTCATCCTAATAAAGACTTACCACAACGAACAGTAAAAAGTATTTTTAAACAAGCTGGGATTAAGTTAAATTAATCCTAGTCTCCTTCACTAAAATTAAGGAGGTCTGTTGAATGTTAAAAAAAGATACTTATACTTTTCCTGCTATTTTCTCATATGATGATGATGGGATTTCAATTGAATTTCCTGATTTACCTGGTTGTTTCTCTTGTGCAGATTCTACAGATGAAGCTATGAATATGGCTAAAGAAGCATTGTCACTTCATTTATATGGAATGGAAGAAGATAATGATACTATTCCAGAGCCATCTACTATAGATAAATTTAATCTTTCAAAAAATCAAATTCCAGTTCTAATTGAAGTTTATATGCCATTAATTAGAACTGCTGTTGAAAATCAATCAATAAAAAAGACTCTTACTATTCCTCAATGGCTCAATAAACTAGCAGAAAAAAATAATATTAATTTTTCTCAAGTATTACAATCAGCCCTAAAAGAACAATTAGGTCTAAACAAATCATTAAATAAATAAAATTTAAAAGAGTTATGTTTTCCATAGCTCTTTGTTGGTTTCGAGGTGATGATTTTGAAACGTGTAGCAATTTATTCACGTAAATCCATAACTACTGATACTGGTGATAGTATTGAAAATCAAATTGCAGCAGTAGAAAAATACTTCTCTACTGATAAATGTGAATTTACACTATTTGAAGATGAAGGCTGGTCTGGTGGAAATGATAAAAGGCCTGACTTCCAAAGAATGATGACTAAAATAAAAAATAATGAATTTGATGTTGTTGCTGTATATATGCTTGATAGAGTAAGTAGAAATGTAGTTGATTTTATTAATTTTTATGATACATTAAAAAAGCATAATGTTGCTTTTACTTCTGTTACTGAAAATTTCGATTCATCTACTATGATGGGTAAAATGTATATGTACTTACTTTCAATATTTGCAGAGATGGAAAGAGAAAATATTTCAAAAAGAGTTAAAGACAACAAATTGTTTTTAACCAAACAAGGTCAATGGTGTGGTGGTAAACCTCCAACTGGATATACATTAACAAAAAAAACTGTAAATGATAAAAAAATAACCTACTTAGAATTAGATAATGATAAGAAACAAATTATAATTGATATATACAATAAATATTTAGAACTTGGAAGTTTACATAAAGTACAGCAATGGTTTCTATTAGAACATAATATAAAGTGGAGTTTAAGCACTGTTAAATATATTCTATCATCTCCTGTTTATTGTATTTCAGATGATAATAGTTATAAATACTTATCCAATCAATATAAAATTTATGGTGAACCTGATGGACATTCTGGATACATAACATATGATAATAGAAAAAATGCATCTACAAAAAGAGAGTGGAAAAGTAAAGATATGTTTGTTTCCGTTTCCCAACATGAAGCAATAATTCCTTCTTCACTTTGGATTAAAATACAAGAATTGCAAAAAGAACGTGCCACTGCTCCAAGACCAAAGGCTTCTAAGATTAGTTGCTTTACTAATGTTTTAAAATGTGATATTTGTGGTAGTCCAATGACTTTAAATTATAATCACACTAATAAAGATGGTGCTAGAAATTACTATTATATTTGTACTGGAAAGCGAAGTTATGGAACTTCTTATTGCTCTAATAAATGGATAAAACAGAAAGAATGTGATGAGAAAATAATTCAATTTTTAGAAACAGTTACATCTAGCAAATCTAATTTTCAAAAGATGTTAAACACAAAAGTTGAGGATAACTCTGTGGATAAAGATATTAAAAAGATTGAAAAAGAAATTATCAAGCAAAATAATGTTATTAAAGAATTAACTGAAAAAATGATTGTTTTAAGAGGTCCTGCCCTTGATATTGTTACTAATCAAATGAATGAAATTGGAGATCATATTGTTGAACTAAAAAATAAATTAAACCTCCTTGAAAGAAAAAGCCTTAATCAAAAAAACTCATCTCGTTCAGTTGATATGATATATAGTGAAATAAAGAAACTTCCTGCAATATTAAGAGATTCTAATATAGATATTGATAGAAAACGTGATCTTGTTAATATGTTCTTAGACGAAATTCGTTGGAATAGTAATACTCAACTACTTTCAACTTCTATCAATACTTAATCATCCTTTACGGTATTTATATTTGGCGTGGTACAATTAATACAAAACCTCCTATGCTTTATATTTCAATAAGACCTGAAAGATTATCATACGAATATATAAAAGAGTCTATGGACTTTGTAATTAATATGCCTAGTTCTGATTTAGTAAAAGCTGTTGATTACTGTGGTGTAAAGCCCGGAAGAAAATTTGATAAAATAGATGACATGAATTTTACACTAAGTGAAAGTACATTTGTTTCAGCACCTTATATTAATGAATGTCCTGTAAATATTGAATGTAAAGTAAAAAATATAATACCTCTTGGTACGCATGATATGTTTATAGCTGAAGTTGTATCATCTCATGTTAATGAAGATTTATTTGATGAAAATGGTAAAATTCACTTTGAAAATGCTAACCTGATATCTTATTGCCATGGTGAATACTTTCCATTAAGTAAAAAGGCTATTGGTTCTTTTGGTTTTTCAGTAATGAAGAAAAAAACTTTAAAACGTAAAAGCTTAGAAGAAAAGAATAAAAAATCAAAAATCAGCAATAAATCTTCTTCTGGAAAGAAAAAAACATCTAATAAAAAAAGAAAATAATATAAAAATCACTAGAAATTAATCATCTTTCTAGTGATTTTTTAACTTTAATCTTATTAAATATTATTTTTTAACCTTTTAAGCTCTTAAATCCTTCTCCAAGCACTTCACTTGTCTCGCTTACAGTAATGAATGCACTGCTATCATTTTCTTTTATAAACTGTTTTAATTTTATAAATTGACTTCTTGTCAATATAGTTAATATAACGCAGTTATCCTGTCCTGTATATCCACCCTTTCCATGAAAGACTGTACATCCTCTATGTATTTCCTTTATTATATAATCCGAAACCACTTTTTCTTTTTTAGTAAATACCATTACCTGTTTAGATACATTAATACCATCTATAAACTTATCAATTAAAGTACTTGTTAAATAAACACTTAATAATCCAAATAATGCAAGCTCTGTTCCAAAAGTAAACATAGCTAAAATAATTACAATAGAATCCGATATTAAAAGACCTTTTCCAAAATCTATATTAAAATACTTGCTAATAAGTTTAGCTGTTATACTTGTTCCACCTGTAGTTGCATTCTGGGTAAGCATAATTGCTGTTCCTAAGGCTAATAATGCACTTCCAAATATAGATGCAAGTATTAAATTATCTGTAAATGGTACTACATCAAAATTTCTTTCAATTACTGATAATGATATTGATAATCCAAAAGCTGCATATAAACTTTTTATACCAAAGCTTTTACCAAGAAACATAAATGCTAATGCAAATAGCACAACATTACATATGTTCATTACTATTCCTGTCTTAATTCCAAGTAATTTATTTATTACAAGAGCTAATCCAGATATTCCTCCAGACGCTATTTCATTTGGGAAAAAGAAAAATTGTAATGATATTACTACTATTGCTATACCTAATGTTATAATTGCGTATTCTTTTAACTTTTTCATTATTTCCTCCTATATATTCTAAAATTAATGTTATCATTATTCATAGATGATATATTATCACAGATTTCAAATATTAATCTTCTATAGTTTGCATCAAATATCAATATTTTATATAAAATTTTTTAAAATAAACACTTATAAGTACGTGAAATTACAAATTTTAAAATCACAATATAAAAAAAATAAGATACTCTAAAATAATATTCTAGAATATCTTAACTGATTTATAATTGATTTATATTTTAATAAACTATATAGTTTTATATGTATATCATTTCTAATCAAAATATATCATTAAATAAATTCAATAATAATAGAGTAAGTACCACATTCATAATTCCAGCAATTCCAATAGAAAGTATGCTTATTCCACCTTGAACTTTTCCAAGTTATAAGACTTTAATTGAGTTTAGTTTTTCTCTCCCTATATATTCCTATTTCAGAAGAAGCTAGTGAATACTAATGAAAATAGTAAATTACCTGGTATTACTTCCGATATCTTCACCTTCATTCATTTCTATTTTTTTCTTGCTTGATATAAATCGAATAATTGTACCAATCCCACCCATTATTACCATTGTTGTTATAACATATACAATAAATATTTGAATCCATGTAGATTTTATTATATCCATTGAAGGCATAAGTCCAACTCCTACTGGAATAAAAAATAGCAATAAATGACTTAATAAACACTCTGATTCAATTTCAATATTTTCAATCTTCAAAATTTTTCTACATAGCAATATGAATAATATAAGCATTCCTAATATATTCCCCGGTACAGGTAAATTTAATATTGATGATATAAATTCACCTATTAAGTAAATTCCAAGAATAATCAATGTTTCTCTAAAAAGCTCCATCTTTCTGCCCCTTTCAATTATTCCTCAAGATTCCTTTATCCCAATTACCAAGTTATATACTATACAATTTAACACTATTTAATTAATAAGTAAATTATTGATTTAGCTTATATGTAGATAAAATCATATATAATATATTAATAACTTATATTTATAGTAATTAAATGCAATTTTTAAACGTTTTTCCTGTGATTTAAATATAAACCTAATCTGATCTTAAATAAATTAATATTTATATACATAAAACTTCATTTATTTAAGATAATATTTCTCAAAACTAATATGCTTAGTATTTCTCAATAATCTATACAATAAATTTAATATCCTTAGTATAATGTATACATACACTAAATCGTGCTCTTAGTGTCTTAACTCGATTGAAATAGTAATGTATAAAAATATGCTTCAAGATATTGTTTCTTGAAGCATATTTTTATATCAATTATTCTTTTCATTAACTAATTTTTTCTGTACCACAGCTACTATTTCATACATTAAAAAAGCAACAATTGATAAAATAACAATACTCATCATTACCATGTCAAGCTGTGCGACCTGTCCTCCATATATTATTAAGAATCCTAAGCCTTCTTTAGCAACTAAGAATTCTCCCATAATTACACCAACCCAAGATAATCCCACATTTATTTTTAATGCAGATATAAAAACAGGAATTGAATATGGAAAAACTAAAAACTTAAGCATTTGGATTTTTGATGCGCCAAAGGTCTTCATCAGCATGATTTTTTCATCCTCTATTTCATTAAATCCTGTTAATATGCTGATTATTGTAGTTACAATGGAAATCAATAATGTTATTACAATTATTGCTGGTTTTCCATTACCTATCCAAAATATTATAATTGGAGCTAATGCTACTTTAGGAAGCGCATTTAATACTACTAAATATGGATCTAATATTTTTGATACAAATGGCCACCACCATAATATAACTGCAATTATTCCACCTAATACAGTTCCTAGCGTAAATCCTATTATTGTCTCATAACATGTTACCAATATATGATTTAATAAGTTTCCATCTTCATATAACGATATGAACGATTTTATAACTCTGCTAGGACTAGATGTTAAAAATGGATCTATCCATTTTAAATCAGCTGCAATTTGCCACAAGCCTATAAAGATCACAAGAATAAGAATTCTGCTTATTATTATTTTTCTCTTACTAGCTTTAACGCTTTTTAGATATATCTCATGCTCTTTACTAATATTCTTTTCTTCTGCCTTATTCATTGCACTCATCTAACTCCTTCCATAACTTATTGAAATACTCTCTAAATTCTGGCTCCTTACGTCTTTCAAAAGGAGTTAAATTATCCTTTAAAAATTCTATATCTTCTTCTATTTTTACACTTGATGGCCTCTTAGTTAAAACAACTACCTTGTCTGAAATTGAAATAGCTTCACTTATATCATGAGTAACCATAATTGCTGTTTTATTTTCATTTTTAATTATCTTGTATACATCATCACATACTAAAAGTCTTGATTGATAATCTAATGCTGAGAATGGTTCATCTAAAAACAATATCTCTGGATTAAGAGCTAAAGTTCTAATAAGTGCAACCCTTTGACGCATTCCCCCTGATAATTGACTTGGATGATGATTTTTAAACTTACTAAGTCCATAAGTCTCTAAAAGTTTATTTACTCTATCAATAGATTCATCGTTAAGCTTATTTTTTATTTTTAATCCTAGAATTACGTTATCCCAAACTGTATTCCATTCGAATAAGTGATCTTTTTGAAACATATATCCAATCTTATCCAGATGTTTTTTTATATCTTCTCCTTTATATAAAGCTCCACCACTTGTTGGATTTAAAAGACCACTTATTATATTAAGAAGTGTGGACTTCCCACATCCAGAAGGTCCTAAAATGGAAATAAACTGACCAAATTCAACATCAAAATTAACATTATCCAATGCTTTTGTTTCACCTTGAACTGTATGATAATTCATTGATATATTGGATATTTTTAATAATGTCATATATAATTCCACCACCTTATCATCTTTTTGTTTACACTATTTTATAGCTTTTTCTGCATAAGAGTTATCAACAATAGCGTTAAATGCTGGTTTTTGTGGAATTAAACTGCTGTCATATTCAATAATAATATCCATTAATCTATTTAAATCTTCTTCTTTAATTACTGGATTATGAGCCAAAGCATCGATTTTCTTATAATTATCTATAACTGTAACTATTGTATCTTTATCAGTACCAGGGAAATAGTCAATTATTTTATCTGCTATTTCTTCACTTGAATGAGAAAAATACCATTGTTGGCCTTTATAAATAGCATTTGTGAATTTCTGTATTACTTCTGGATTTTCTTTCATATATGAATTTGTAGCAAAGAAACAAGTATATGGTATGACACCTGATTCTTCACCTACAGAAGCAAGTATATGACCTGTTCCTTCTTTTTCAAGAACTGAAGCTGTTGGCTCAAATAAAGCAACGTAATCTCCAGTACCACCTTTAAATGCTCGCTACATGAAAAGACGATTTTTAATAACTATGTTATTACTGTGGATTTGAAAAAAGAATTTAAAGATATGAAATGTAATTCTATTGGTGAGAATTTGAAACGATTGAGAAAATTGAATGGTATGAATCAGGAGGATGTTGCAATAGCTATTGGTACAACTAAGTATAATATTTCTAAGTATGAATGTGGTAGACTTTATCCTAGTAAAAAAGATTCTATAAAACTTGCTAAACTTTTTAAGCTTAATAGTAAATATTTTTTTGATGACTATTTAAATGCTATGGATAGTTTTCATGATAATTTTTTAAATTCACTTAATAAAATTTGTGTTAGTAAAAATAAACTTTGTACTAGTTTAGGAATCTCTAAAAGAACTCTATATAGATATACTTATCAAAATGAATTTCCTTCTCGAAAGGTTTATATAAAATTAAAAAATTCAAATATAACTAATGTATGAATTTTTAAATTTTCTAAGCTATATTCTAAAGTATTAATTTTTTGCTACTATTGCCCACTTTTATGTAAAAAAATTAAAGGCAACACATAGAAATTACTCTTACATGCTACCTTAAATAATTAGTATTGGAATATTTCTATTTTAACACATTTTTACATAAAAATAAAAATCGATTAAAGAAATTAATCTCTAACCGACTTTTACTCTTTATAGATAGCTGCAATCGCGCATACTAGGGTTACAATTGCAAAAATATTATATCATATCATTTT